>Ga0209201_1000331_pt1 | contig 69218 bp, 46 predicted proteins | sample AD_UKC055_MetaG_FD_184411 | JGI IMG/M metagenome (GOLD analysis project Ga0209201, IMG submission 184411) | Active sludge microbial communities of municipal wastewater-treating anaerobic digesters from USA - AD_UKC055_MetaG (SPAdes) (version 2) | ecosystem: Engineered > Bioreactor > Anaerobic >...
CGCTCCCCGGAGGTCCTGCAAAAGCAACCGCAAGCCTCAAAAGGGTTGTCCTCGACTCCTATCTCCTCGCGCTTGGTGCGTCGTGGCCACAGTTTGGGTCACTCCGCGCGTTCGCTAAGGATTCGGGGACGAACATGCGGGAGGCCTTTTCATTTGACGCGCGGACCACGCAAGGCGATACTGAGTTATTGGCCGATTGGCGGAGTCTTCCTCCGCCGCGAGTTGGCCTGAGGCCGAAACACACGGAACGGCGGGCATCCGCCAGCGGGCACATGGGCTCGGGACGAAGCCACCGAACGTACAGAAAGGAAATTGCCTTGTGAGTCGAAGATCAAAGAAGCCAAAGATGCAGACCTTCCGCTACGGTGCGCCAGAGGCTACCAGCGTGATGTTGGTGGGTGATTTCACCGAGTGGCAGCAGAACGCGCTGGTCATGGACAAGGAACCCGACGGAGTTTGGTCTATCAATCTCAAACTGCCTCCCGGCAAGCATAGCTACCTGTTCATCGTGGACGGCAAGTGGTGCGAAGACCCGGAATGCACCGTCCGCGTTCCCAATCCCTTTGGCGGCCACGACATGGTCCGCGAGGTGAGCTGACGGTGGGGCGGCTCACCAGACCCCACCATTGAGTCCCCGGACGCGGGGGGCCACCCTCGGCGCGGGATAAGCAGATCCCACAGCGGCCACGCGCTGTTTCAAGGTGGACAGAGCAGGCTTCTTGTCCAGACAGTTCCTGCCCCTTCAGCAACGGACTTCGCCGGCAGAACTGGCGCCAGACCGATGGTGCCACTCTCTTTGCCAACCCGGCCAACTTCTTCCCCGGGTGGCGAAGCAGCATACTTCAGGCTGGCTCTTGTCGCCGGCATCTGCCCTAATCTGCCCGTTGCTATGACACACTGCCCGACCGTCCCGAGCCCGCCGAGCCGCCGCATCCCGCCCGCCTGGCAACCGGACGACCGATGATTCCCACCTCCAAAGCGCAACAATGAAACAGCTCATCTTCGTTGACTACGCTATTATCGGGGCCTATGTGCTGGCCTCTTTTGCCATCGGCAACTACTACATGAGGCGGGCAGGCTCTTCCTTGGACGAGTATTTCTTATCTGGCAGAAAGACCGCCTGGTGGCTGATCGCCGTCTCAATGGCAGCAACAAACTACTCGATAGATTACCCGCTGGCCGTCTGCAAGCTGGTGGCCAAATACGGCATCATGGGCACCTGGTATGTGTGGTCGCTGGCGATGGCAGCCGTCGCCACCACCTTTTTCTTCTCCCGCTTGTGGCGTCGGGCCAGAGTAGTGACCGATGCCGAGTTAATCAAGTACCGGTATTGCGGAAAGGTCGGCAATGCCCTGCGAATATTCAAGAGCATCTACTTTGGCGTCATCATCAACTGTTTCGTCCTGGGCTGGGTCTTTCGGGCGCTGACCAAGGTCATGACCGTCCTGACGCCGTGGAACCAATGGTACGTCCTGACCTTCGCCGTGGTCGTCACCGTGATCTACACAATCAGCGGCGGACTCTGCGCGGTGATCATAACCGACTTCGTTCAGTATATCATCATCATCGTCGGCGCCGTGGTGCTTGCCTGCTACGGCGTCGCGCACGTCGGCGGCCTCGGGGCAATGTCTTCCAAGATCGAGGCGCTCTACCAGGGAAAGCACTACCTGGATTTCTCGCCGGGGCTCGAGGGCGGACAGTTGATGCCCTGGTCAGCGTTCCTGGTTTACCTGTTCATCCAATGGTGGGCGAACAAGTACTCCGACGGCGGCGGCAAGCACATCCAGCGCATGAGCGCCGCCAGGAATGAGGTTCACTCCGTCCTGGGCACGTTTGTCTATTCGATCCTTTATGTCCTTTCCACCTGGCCGATCATTATCACGGCGCTTTGTGCGCTGATCCTTTTTGGCAATCTGCCCGACCCGGAACTCAGCTACCCGCGGCTGATGAGCGCACTCCTGCCCAACGGCGTTTTGGGACTCTGCGTCGTCGGCTTGCTGGGAGCGTTCATGTCCACCATCTCCACCCATTTCAACCTGGGCCCTTCCTACCTCATCAACGATATCTACAAGGCGTTCCTGGTAAAGAACGCCAGCGAGAAACACTACATTTTTGTCTCGAGGTGCGCCACGGGGTTGGTCGCATTGGTCGGTATGATTCTAAGCGCATTCATTGAGTCCATCGCCGACATGTGGCAATTTGTTCTCTCCTTCGCCAGCGGCGCCGGCATTATCTGGATCCTACGCTGGTTCTGGTGGCGCATCAATGCCTGGTCGGAGTTCTCCTCCATGATCTGCAGCGCCGTCGTCGCCACCTACCTGAAACAGGCACATCCTGAGATACCATTCGAAAGCGCCCTGCTTATCATCATCTCGATCACGGTCCCGGTGGCGCTGGTGGTCACGTTCCTGACCCCGCCGGTCAGCGATGAGACCCTGCGCGATTTCTACAACCGCGTGCGGCCCGGTCGGTGGGGATGGCGCCGCATCGCGGAGAAGTACGGCATCAAACGCACGCCGTATCTGGCGAAGGCTTTTGTGAATCTTCTGCTGGGACTGGCTCTGTTATTCCTGGTCAACTTCGGTGTCGGCACCCTGTTGTTGCGCTCGGTTTGGCTCGGCGTCGGCGAGATTTTGGCAGGAGCCCTTCTTGCGTTTGTGCTGGTTAAGCGGATTCAGAAAGAAGACTTGCCTCTGGACCCCCAGGTTCCCTCCCCTCCCCGCCGCCTCGAGACTGGCGAGCTGGCCTCCGGGGTTTAATCCCGAGCTGCCGCCCCCTGCCGCGGCCCGATCTACCTCGCGACCGGAAGATTTGTGGGGTTATTCCCTACAAAAAGTTCAGCATTCCCCCTACAGACACCCGCCAATTAATCAGGTAGAAGAACCAGCAGTAATAGCTGGCGCCCGCCGCGGGCAGGGCCGCTTGGTAGGACGGCGGCCCGGCTGGCTGTTGCAGCGGCAGCTCGGTTGAGCAGGTGGGAATGGGTGACTATCGTTAGCCCGGTGTAACTCAGGCACCACCGGGTCCCGGGCTGCCGCTCCAGCAGTCATCTCATCACTATAACTCCGCCCCGTCAGACGCTAGTTCCGGGAATTGCCTTTCACTAACCGCGCCTCATTGGCCTTCAGGTACTTCTCCATGGTCTCGATGCTGCTGGTCTGAATCCGGCGCGACTGCCCCAACTCCCGCATCATGCGGTAGTCAATCAGGCGTTTGCCAAGTTCCACGATCTGAATGTACGCATTCTCGGTCTTCCATAACTGCCCATTGGCCAGGGACGGCTGGAACTTCTTACTATTCGATTTGATTTTCATGCCCATTAGACACAAGAAACCCTCGCTTTGTTCAGATATTCCCTCTCTGGTCTGGCTACATCCTTATGATGGATGCCTTCGTTCTGTGGCGCACCGGCACCTCGCTTCGGACCCACTCGCCCCGGCTCCGGCTTGCGGCAGCCGAGTGATCGAACGTTGGAGACTGGCAACGCGCCCCCCTGCCCGTCCCTCCCCGCATTCCCGTTTCCCTTGTCCCTGCGTGTCTGGTAGACTTCGCGCATGGCGTTCGATTCATTACGCGACTTCCTGCGGCAGTTGGAAACGGCCGGCGAGCTCCGGCGCGTTGCGCAACCAATTGCCAGCGAGTTGGAGATCACCGAACTCGCCGACCGTGAGATGAAGAAGCCCGGCGGCGGCCAGGCCCTGTTGCTGGAAAGACCGACGGTCAATGGGCAGGTCTCGCCGTTCCCGCTCGCCATCAACATGCTGGGCTCGTATCGGCGCATGGCAATGAGCCTGCGTGCCGAATCCATGGAGGAGGCCGCCGCCGCGCTCGGCTCCCTAGTGAAGGCCAAACCGCCGACCAGTCTCAAGGACGCCGTGCACCTGCTCGGTACCGCGCTCGACCTCCGCCATGCCAAACCCAAACTGGTGAAAGACGGCCCTTGCAAGGAAGTCATACACAGAATCGAGGCTCCGCCCACCCGCACGGAGCCGTGGCCCCCCGCCCCCGACTGGCGCAAACCCTCAACCCTCAACCCTCAACCCTCAACCCTCCTAAACCTCCCCATCCAGCAATGCTGGCCGCTGGACGGCGGGCGCTTCATCACCCTGCCGTGCGTGGTGACCAGGGACCCTGACACCGGCGAGCGAAACCTCGGCATGTACCGCATGCAGGTCTATGACGAGCGCACCACCGGGTTGCATTGGCAATTGCACAAGGTCGCCGCCCGCCATGGCCGGCGCTACTACGAGACCGGCACGCGCATGCCAGTGGCCGTGTTCCTGGGCGGCGACCCGGTGTACACATTCTGCGCCACCGCACCGCTGCCGGACGGTCTGGATGAGTTCCTGCTGGCGGGTTACCTCCGCAAGAAGTCTGCCGAGCTGGTCCGGTGCGAGACCTGCGACCTGGAAGTCCCGGCCGACGCGGACTTTGTCCTGGAGGGATACGTGGACACCAGGGAGCCGCTGCGCGAGGAAGGACCATTTGGCGACCACACGGGCTTCTATTCACTGCCCGACCACTACCCAGTCTTCCACCTCACCGCCATCACGCACCGCAAGAACGCGGTATATCCCGCCACCATCGTCGGCCTGCCGCCGATGGAGGACTATTACATCGGCACCGCCTCCGTAAGGCTGTTCCTGCCGATCCTGAAAATGACCTTCCCGGAGTTGGTGGACCTGGCGTTGCCCGCCGAAGGCGTCTTCCATAACCTGGTCTTCGTCAGCATCAGGAAGACCTACCCTATGCAGGCCTTCAAGGTCATGCACGGCCTCTGGGGCATGGGGCAGATGATGTTCACCAAATACATCGTGGTCGTGGATGACGACGTGGATGTGCACAACACTCGCGAGGTCCTGTTCCGCCTCTGCGCCAACACCGACCCGCAGCGCGACGCCATCTTCACCAAAGGGCCCGCCGATGTGCTCGACCACGCGACGCCAGACCTGGGCGTCGGCACGAAACTGGGCATGGATGCCACGCGCAAGCTGCCCGGCGAGGGCCACAAACGAGCCTGGCCGCCGCTTATCAAGATGGATGAAGCGGTGAAGCAGAAGATAAACCGGCTGCTGGACAAGCAGCCTTGCCTCAATTCCGATGCAGCATGCCGGCGAACCTGACACCGGAATACGAGAAAGCCGAGCGGCGCTACCGGCAGGCGACGAACGACGAGGAACGACTGGCCGGCTTGCAGGAGATGTTCAGCGCCATCCCCAAGCACAAAGGGACGGAGAAGATGCAGGCCGACCTCAAGCACCGCATCAGCCAACTCCGCCAGCAGGAGCAGAAGACCGCGCACACCAAAGGGCCGGACCCGTTCCACATCCCCAAGGGGGGCGCCGGGCAGGTGGTGCTGATCGGGCCGCCGAACACCGGCAAGAGCAGTCTGCTGGCGGCGACCACTCATGCCTCGGTGAAGGTGGCCGAGTATCCTTTCACCACGGTCCTGCCGCAGCCGGGGATGTGGCACAAGGACGACGTGCACATTGAACTGGTTGACACGCCGCCCCTCACACCGGAGCACGTGCCGACCGGCTTGCTGGGCACGATTCGGAATGCCGACGTGGTGTGCGCAGTCGTGGAAGCCGGCGAAGCGGCGCTCGACCAGGCGGAAATGGTGCTGGGCGTCTGCAGTTCGCGCGGGCTGACCTTGCGGACGCTGCCCCGAAACCAACTGTCGCCGGCCAATCCGAATCAGCGGCCGGGACTGATCGTCACGACCAAGGCGGACCTGGTTCCGCCCGGCGCAATCCTTCCATTGCGGGAATTGTACGCCAGCCAATTGGAGGTCTTGGCCCTCAGCACACGCAGCCGGCAAGGTCTGGACGACTGGTTCCAGCGCCTGTGGACCCTGCTGGCAATGATCCGCGTTTACTCAAAAGAGCCGGGCCGGCCTCCAGATTTGCACAAGCCGTTCATTGTGCCGGCGGGCGCAACCGTCGCTGAACTGGCGCGCCAGATTCATCGCGACTTGCCGGAACGGATGAAGTTCGCGCGCCTATGGGGCCACAGCCGGTTCGAGGGGCAGCAGGTGCACAAAACCGAGCCGCTCCGGGACCGGGACGTGGTGGAAATACACGAGTAGCCACGAAGACCCGGCCATCCTGCCCCGTTGGAAACGATGGGAATCTACTTCCCCCCCCCGCCACACCCCGTCCCTCAGCCGTGGTTCCTCCGTCCTTCCTCCGTCCTTCCTCCGTTGCTCCTCCGTTGCTCCTCCGTCCTACCTCCGACCGGGCGGTGGGAGGTAGGACGGAGGAGCAACGGAGGAAGGACGGAGGAGCGATGGTGGTCTGAGGCTAGCGCGGGGCGGCGGTAACGTGTTCGAGCAGATCCGCCATGCCCTGCGGATTGAGATCGTCGGTCAGCTCTTCGGGCATGAGCGACCACGGCTGGGGCTCGAGGTATTGTATGTTCGAGCGCTGTAATACCACCTGCCTCCCATCGGGCTGCTGGAGGGTGATGGTCGCGGTGTTATCCCCGCGCAGGAGGCCCCAGAACAGTTCGCCCGCAACAGTCCCGGCCAGGTAAGTTTCGTAGCCGGGCCGGACCGCCGCGTTTGGTTCCAGGATGGCCGTCATGGCCCGTTCCCTGCCGTGCATCCGCACCGTGGCCAGTTCAGGGCCGATGCCGGGTGCGGCGTTGTCAGGCTGATGGCAGGCCGCGCAGCGCGCCAGGAAAACCTGCCGACCGCGGGCCACTGCGCCGCGCGCCCTCAGTGCCGCCTTGAAACTCTCCACCGCTTCAGGCCGCTGCGCCCGCAGCAATCCAAGCAGTCGGACAGCGCGCTCGGCAATCGCCGGCTCGGGATAGAGTCGCAGCAGGTTCACCTGGTCGTCCGAAAGGTCCGCGCGGTCAATGTTGCCGTCTTCCACCGCGTCCAGAACAAACCCCAGGCGGTCGGCGCGGCTTAGCAATGCGGCTCCTGCGTCCTTGCGCAAGCGCGGCGTCAGTGCTCGCCAGCGCCGAATCAGGGAAGCGGACACCTGCGGATCGTCGTAGCTGCCCAGGGTGGCAATGGCGGCGGACCGGATGGCTTCCGACTGTCCCGACCCAACCAGCATCAACAGGAAATCGGCCGTCTGAGAGTAGGTGTAGGGGCAGGAGGGCAGCAACCGTATCGCCCCGAGCCGCACTGTCTCTGGAAACAGGCTATTCGGCGTTACGTTCAACGCCTCCGTGTAAAAGCGTGGCAGCGGGCCCTGCGGGTTCATTTGTGTCAATGAAATGCCAGCCCGGCGCAAGCCCTCGCCCACCGCCGCCAGTGCCGGCAATGCCCGCGCTGACTCCCGCGGCGTTTGGTCCGCAAACTCGATTACCCGCGCGATTTCACCCGCCTTGCCCTGGACGCCGATCATAATCGCCAGCCGTTCCAACAGTTCCCGCCCCGGGATGCTATCCCGAACCTGCCCGCTACTGGCCAGGGCGACCAACACCTCCGCCGCTCCGTCGGCCAGCGAACTGAAGACCGCCGCCTGCATCAATGGGTGGTCGGTCGTGTCCATGAGCATGTCCGCCAGCACCCGGGGACGGTCGGGCATCCGGATTTCCCCCATCGTCAGCGCGAGCTGGTAGCGGACGCGCATTGAAGGGTCGGCTGCCAGCAACTTGAGCTGCCGCCAGGTGGCGTCGGCAAGGGTGCCGCGCCGGGCCGGCTGCTCGGCCATCAGCACGGCCTGCTCCCGGATCCGCTCATCCCTGTCGCGCAGCGCGCGAAGGAGTTGTTCCTGGCTCAGTGCGCCCATTCCATCGAGCGCGCGCAGGGCGTGCAAACGCGCCAGCGGGTCCCGGGAGTAGCTGAACATGCTCGCCAGGGGTTTCGCTGCCGCCGGGTCGCGCCGCTCGTAGAGCAACCGCGCGGCGGTGTCGCGGTGCCACCCGTTTGGGTGCGAGAGGTAGGCCACCAGCTCGGCGGTCGTCGCCCTGCCAAGCCGGGCGAGTTTGACCGGTTTGAAGCCCTGCGGCACAATGCGGTAAATTCGCCCGGCTGTGCCGCCGTCTTGCGCGTCCACGACGTAGAGCACGCCGTCCGGGCCGTTGACGATTTGCACCGGCCGGAACGCCGGATCTTCGGACATCAGAAACTCGGTGCGCGCATCCTCCGGCGCCCGGCTCGCCGTCAACCGCAGCCCCGCCTCGCGCAGCACCGCCCGATGGATGACACGAGCCGACGCATCAGCAATGAACGCGTTGCCGAGGAAGTTCGAGGGGAAAGCGTTGCCGCGATAAACGACGCAGCTTCGCGCGTTCGTCAGCCAGGTGGCGGCGAGCACGTTCGTTGGTTGAGGCGCTCCGGCCGAGATGAGCCGGAAGACCGGCGTAGCCGGGCCGAGCACATCGGCCACCTCGGGCGGTGCCGGGAAGAACAGGTTGCGTTCCCGGTAGCGAAGCGGCAAGAGTGACCGCCGCAGAGGGCGCGTCAAATCGCAGACCAACTCCCGGCCCCAGTTGTCCAATGCCAGGCCGGTTTCCGCGCCACCCCCACCGGCCGCAATGGTGAGGCCGTGAGGATCGAAGGAAAAACACCGGCTCGGCAATGCCGGATCTGTCCCCACACCGGCGGCGTGAATGCGGTTGTCCAGGCCCCAGTTGAAGTTGTGCGGAACCACCTCCGCCCCGAGCGTGTTGGTGCCGCCGAACCCGCTGAACACGACATTGCTGAGGTTGGCTATGCCATTGGTCAAGGTGTCCTTCAAGTAGAGGATGTTGGAGCCGGCGGCAACGAACACCCCGCCCGCGTAGCACGCCACTGCCGAGGCCGACGCCAGGTTATCCGCATAGACCTTGCTCGACCGGAATTCGCCGGTGCCGTCGGGATCCTCAAGCACCCGGATGCGGCCGGCCGGCGCGTTGGTGTCGCGCGGAGAGCCGGCTTCCCGCGTTTCGGCCACGAACAGGCGCCCCTTCTCGTCGAACGCGATGGCCACCGGCACGGCGATCCGCGGTTCGGCGGCGACCAACTCCAGGCGGAACCCCGGTTTGAGGCGGAACCCGGCCGTCACATTGGTGGACCGTCCCGACAATCCGCCGGGCGGGGCATTTGAGTCGGGGGGCGTCTCGGCGGCCCAAGCGGGCCACGCTAGCAAAAGGGTTGCCGGGAAGACCCACCGAACCCGCAAACCAGGCGGAAGACACCGATGATAGGACTGGATCATGCAGTCCAGCGCTCGGACGATCAGGTGAGTTAACCGGGTCATTCGGTGTGCTCGCTGCGGTGGTTCTCTTGCGTCATTTCGCACTCTTAGCGGTAGTCAAATGGAACAGTTGCGGCTTGGCCGCGCGGGATTCCGTTGGTCCAGCGCCAGGCGCTCACATTCCAAGCTTCGTCCAACCGGGCCCCATTGGAAAGGTAAAACGCCTTGAACGGCCCCGCGACGAAGACCACGCCCGAGGCTTCAGCGCCGCTCCGAAGGGGTTCAGCGCAAGTGCTGGCCGAGGAAACCGTAGGCGGCCTCGCGCACCTCGGGGGGGAAGTCGTGGTCACAATCCGGATACGCCGCCTGGAGCACCTTTGGCACGTGGTAAAGCCGATAGACAGCGGCAGCGGCGGTCAGAATGGCGTCCACATTCGGCTGACTGAAGTTGGCGTCGCGGAGCGGGGCGTTGACAAACAGGGGCCGGGGCGCGAGGGCGGCGATGAGTTCGTAGAAGTCGAAGGGGATTTCCGTCAGGCGTCCGCGATAGTCCGCCAGCCGGGGCATGTAGCGTGTTTGGCACCACCCGCGCTCAAGCTGCCAGTGGGCTGGGTCACCGCCGTAGTAGGCGGAATAAGAGTCAAAGCCGCAACTGGAAACCACCACCCCGATGCGCGGCTCGAAGACGGCTGTGTAGATAGCGTTGTGTCCACCCAGGGAATGGCCAATGGCGCCGAACTTGCCCTTCCGCACAAAGGGCAGTGTTTCCAAAAGGTCCAGGGCGCGGATGTTATCATGAATGGCCTTCATTGTGCCGCTCTGGTAGCCGAGTGACTTGAGGTCGGGCTGGTAGTTGGCCATGAGGGGATAAGCGGGGGCGATTACGACGTAGCCGAGCTCCGCCAAATCGCGCCCATAAGCGCGGTATTTGCCGCTCATTTGCTCTACCAGGACCCGGTGGCCGCGATTCTGTTCCGTCGGGTGCAGCGCCAGGATGCCGGGCAGTCTCTCCGTGCCGGTGATGGCTGCGTTCGGCACCAGCAGATAGGCGGGCACACGCGAGCCGGGCTCGGAGGCATAGGTGATCAACATGCGGGTGTAGGAGCCGCAATTGGTTTGTTCCTCCGTGCGCAGGTCGAAGGGGCACCACCGCTCCGGCCCTGGCAGCGGCCCCATCACTTCGGTCATGCCGCGCAGTATCTCGGCGCGGCGATGCTCCCAATCGGACTTGGACTTGACCGGGGAGATTCCGCCCTTGGGATTGTGGAAGACCAGCAGGTTAGTGTGGGGCAATCGCTCGAGGGCGGCAGCCGGTTCCGGCTGGCGGGAGGTCCGGCAGGCAACGAGCAGCACCAGGACGAGGGCGGCGGCAGCCGCAGCGGGAAGCAAGACACGGATGGCTTTCATGGGGGCGATCTCAGCTATTGCGGGTCGTCCGGCTCGTCCACTTTCCACTCGTGAACGCCGGAGGCGAAGCCGGGAGCAAGTTGGACGACCAGCCGCAGCGCCGTGGTCCTGACGGGCGCAAAACGCACCGCGCACCATTGGTCTATGGCAACCGGGTAGGTTTCCGTGGTCGTGACGGCTTTCCAGGCACCCTGATCCAGGTGCTCGATGCGCCACGAGGCGGGCAGGCGGCATTCGCCGCGGCCGGTGTCATCAAACCAATAGACCTTTGCGCTGCTGATTTGCACAGGGGTCTGCCAGGTATATTGAGCCCACTCGCCGGTGCCTTTGTGCGGCCACCAGTGGCTGCAGGCCGCCGGCTGCTCGGCACTGTTCTTCGGCGCCAGACCGTCGTTGATGCCCTGCGGCCGGCAGTTGTCGCTGACAAAACTCATGGTGACCTTCGCCCGGGCTTCCAATCCGCGAGCCGGCAGCGCCGGCGGCGAGACAGGCAGCCACACTTTCATAGGGCCGGCCTGGCGGTTGTCCCAGGCGTAGTAAGGAATCGCCCTAAGGGCGACACGGCGGGAGGGAGCCAGCGGCTGGTAAAGGACGCGGCCCCACTTCTGCGGAGAAGCAGCGCGAGCCTCGCCGGTCACGGTCACCACGCCTCCCAACAAGCCGGGTGCCCGCACCGCCTTGAGCTCTGCCTCTGGCGGCAGCCAAAGCGCCTCGATCGGCTCGCTGTGATCGCATTGTTCGACGCAATACACAATGGGTCCGCGCTGAATGGCTGCGAGTCCGTGATTGGTCTTCACGTTAGGGTTGGCAGTGAACCGCTGGACGGGCATCGGCAAATCCAGCTCCACCCGGTCGCCGCGCGCCCATTCCTGCTCAAGGACCCAGTAGCCGCGCTCGATAAGCGGGTCGCGCCGGGCGCGGCCGTTGACCCGAACAGCCGGGTTGGCACACCAGCCAGGCACGCGCAGCCGGAGAGCGAACCTGGTCCGTGTGGCAGGCGCCACCTCCAACGCCACTTTGCCGTCCCACGGGTAGTCGGTCGTCACCTTCAAGCCCACCGCCGTTTCCCCCACCCTCGCGCGGGCGCTGCCCTGGATGTAGAGGTTGACGTAAAGCGAACCTGCGCTGGCGGCATAAGCATAGCCGCCCAAGGCGGCGAGCGTGCGCGTTACGTTCGGCGGGCAGCAGGCGCAGCCGAACCACGGGGAGCGATGATGGGTGCCGGCGCTTTCGAGGGGGTTGACGTAGAAAAACTTCGTGCCGTCCTGGGAAACGCCCGAGAGCACGCCATTGTAGAGCGCGCGTTCCAGCGCGTCGGCGTAGCGTGCCTCGCCGTAGAGCAGGGCTAGGCGATGCGCCCACTGCGCCAGCGCGATGGTGGCGCAGGTTTCCTGATACGCGGTAAGGTTGGGCAGGTCGTAGTCCACGGTGAAGCCCTCATTGTGCGCGCTGGGGCCAATGCCCCCGGTGAGGTATTGATTGCGCTCGGTGGTGTTGCGCCAAACCCGGTCGAGCATCGCCAGCAGGCGCTCGTCGCCCGTCTGCGCCGCCACGTCCGTGGTGCCCGACATCAGGTAGGCCGCCCGCACGGCATGCCCCTTGATGTTCTGGTGATCCCAGATCGGCACATCGTCCTGAAAGTAGGAACCGTCGTACTTGTCGAGCGGGATGTTGTGTTCGGTGGCGAAGAACCTCCGGCCCCGTGTCTCAACAAAGAACCGTGCCAGGTCGAGGTAGCGTGTGTTGCCGGTGGCGCGCCACAGCTTCACCAGGGCCAGTTCGATCTCCGGATGCCCGGGGTAGCCCGCCCGCTTGGGCGGCGGCCCAAACACCGAGTCAATATTGTCCGCGAAGCGGGTGGCGATGTTCAGGAAGTTGGTCTTGCCGGTGGCTTGGTAATGCGCCACAGCCGCCTCGAACAAGTGGCCGGCGCAATAAAGCTCGTGCCAGTCGCGAAGGTTGGTCCAGCGTTTAGCGGGCTCCTTGACGGTGAAATAGCTGTTGAGGTAGCCGTCGGGCTGCTGCGCCGCGGCGAGCAGACGGATGATGTCGTCCAGTTGCTTTTCGAGCGCCGGGTCGGGGTGTGTGGCAATCGAGTAGGCCGCGGCCTCGAGGGCCTTATAGAGGTCTGAATCCATGAAGACCGGCCCTCGAAAGCCGTTTGTCGCGCCGCGGCCCGCCAGCCGGATGTCCTCGATATTGCCAGCTTCCTCCAGCTTCTGCAGGCTGAAGGGAATGCTGGCTATGCGGTTCGTCTCGCGCCGCGGCGCCCAGAATGAATCCTTGATGGTAACATCGTTAAACGGCACGGGGTCAAGTTTGAGCAGTGTTTGCCCTGGGGCAGCCGCGCAGACTCCAGGCAGCAGCATCGAGCCGAGCAGCACCGGCAGCCAGGTCCAGGATTTGCTTCGCGGGCTGCTGGCGGGGGCGAGGGTGGCCGTGCTTTGTTCCGCGCAGGGATGACTCCGGCGCTGCCAATCCGCCAACTCAATGTTGCATTTCGAGCGCATAGCGTTTCTCACTTCAGCGGCTCATAGTCTGGCTCGCCGCGAATCTGTCAATCCTCTTCGTGCAAGCGACGGGTGCCGGCCCTCGATTTCGCCTTTGACAGGCGCGAGGTTTGCTGGCAGGGTTGCACTCCGAATTTGGAAGGTCTTCCAAAGACTGAGGGCTGATCGGGTTCAGCTCGACGAAAACGCGATTGGAATATTATGCCAGAACTAGTTGGAAATTTGTTAGTGGCGCAATCCGGCGGGCCGACGTCCGTCATCAACGCCAGTTTGGCCGGTGTGATTCAGGAAGCGGGCCGGAATGACTGTATTGAGGAAATCTACGGGGGCGCCAATGGCATCTTTGGCATCCTCAACGAGGAACTGATAGACATTAACGAGGAGCGCGCCCGGACCATAGAGGGCCTCAGATACACGCCCGCCGCGGCGCTCGGCACGTGCCGCTACAAGATTGACTTCAAGAAGAAGCCCGAGAAAGCCGCCAAAGACATGGACCGGCTCTTCCAGGTGTTTGAAGCCCACAACATCCGCTACTTCGCCTACATCGGCGGCAACGACTCCCAGGACACGTCGCACAAGATTCACGAGGAAGCCATCAAGCGAAATTACGTGCTCCGCGTCCTCGGCGTGCCCAAGACCATTGACAACGACCTGCCGCACACGGACAACTGCCCAGGCTATGGCTCGGTTATCAAGTACAACGCCATCACAGTCACCGAAGTTGGCTTGGACGTGGGCAGCATGGCGACCGACGACGGCTCCTGCTGCATCATTGAAGTGATGGGCCGTTCGGCAGGCTGGATCGCCGCCGGCACCGTCCTGGCCAAGCGCGGCAACCCCGCTAACCCGCCCCATATCATCCTGCTGCCCGAACTGCCTCTCGAGGAGGAGAAGTTCCTCGCCAAGGTAAAAGAAACCGTAGCCGCCTATAATTACTGCGTCGTAGTCGTTGGGGAAGGGATCAAAGACACCTCGGGGAAGGAAGTGGGCGCCGACAAGACCCGGCTGGATGCGTTTGGCCACCCGGTGCTTGCGGGAGCGGCCCAGAAGTTGAAAGAATTGGTGCAGGGCAAGCTCAATACCAAGACCCGCACCGTGCTGCTCGGCTACGCGCAGCGTGCCGCCGCGCATTGCGCGAGCTTGACCGATGCCACCAACGCCTTTGCCTGCGGCGAAGCCGCCGTCAAGGCCGCCATCGCCGGCGAGAGCGGCTACATGGTCAAAATCGTCCGGACCCCGCAGCCTGACGGCTCGGTTCAGTGGGCCACAGGCCTGCAGCCGCTGGGCGACATCGCCAACGTCGAACACTTCATTCCGCGCGACTGGATCAGCGAAGACGGTTACCTGCCCAACGAGAAGTTCGTTGCCTACGCTCAGCCGTTGATCGAAGGCGAAGTCAAGTGCCCGACAGAAGGCGGCCTGCCCAAGTACGTGGTGTTGGAGAAGACCAAGGTAGAGAAGAAGCTCCCGCCGCGCGAGGGCTGAAATAGCCCTGCGGTTCTGATTTCCCAGAGCGGGGATGCCTCGCCGCGGCATCCGCTTTTGATTCGCATGGCCGCGCAACTCGGGCCATGTTTGGTCCGATTGAGAGACTGAGCTCGGGCATTATGGCCAGGCACCACACAGACAGCTTGAACCCGCCAGGAGCGGACGCGCCCTCCTTCCCTCCCGGCCTGCACCATGCCTATCTGTTCTCCATCTTCAATGCATTCTCCTACCAGATTGTGCTCAACAGCCCGATGGTCCTCTACGCCAAGACCCTCGGCGCCAGCGCCACCGTGCTCGGCATCATTGCGGGCATGATGCCCCTGCTGGTCATCTTCCAAATCCCTGCCGCCAGCCATATTCCCCGGCTGGGCTTCAAACGCTTCGTCTACGCGGGGTGGGGCACGCGCGTCATGTTCATTTTCGCCATGGCCCTGGTGCCGCTCACCGGCTTTTTCCTCAAACAGGAGACCCGGCTCGCGCTGCTGCTGATGCTGCTGTTCGGTTTCAACCTCTCCCGGGGCATCTCCAGTTGCGCCTGGCTCCCGTGGATTACCGCCCTGGTTCCAGCCCCGTTGCGCGGGAAGTACCTCGCCCGGGATTCCGCCGTCCAGAGCTGCGCGAGCCTCATCACCTTCCTGATCGCGGGCGCTTGCCTCAGCGGCCAGACGCGCTCGTGGCAATTCGCCGGCCTTTTCGCTTTCAGCGCCATCATGGGCGCCGTCAGCCTCGCCTTCCTTAACCGCATCCCCGACGCCGCGATGCCAGAGGAAACGCGCGCCTCCAAAGGCCGCGTGCCCTGGCTGGAGATGATTCGCTACGCCCCTTTCAAGAAGCTCCTTTGCACTCTGGTGGGCTACTCCGTTGCCTATGGCGGGCTGACCGCCTTTGTCGTCGCTTTCCTTAAGAGCCAGACGACCTTGTCCGAAGGCCAGATACTCCTCGTCAACTCCAGTGCCTTTCTGGGCGGCCTCAGCAGCCTCTGGCTGCTCGGCTCGCGGCTCGATCACCTTGGCAGCAAACCCGTGCTGACCTTTTGTTTTGCCGGTTGGGTGGCTGTGCTTGGAGGGTGGGTTTCCCTCTCTGGCGGCGTCTTCGAGGTGAAGTTGGTCGGCATCCTTGTGCTCCAGTTCCTGATGGGACTGCTGGCCGCGCTCATCCAGATGGCCAATACCCGCCTTGCCATGGCCATCATCCCGGTCATGGGCCGCAACCACTTCTTCGCCATCTACTCCACCATCGGCAACGTCACCCTCGGCCTGGCCCCCATCGGCTGGGGATTGCTCATTGACGCCGTCGGCGCCCGATCCCCAGTCTGGCTCGGTTTGGCATGGAACCGCTACACCGTCTTCTTCGCCGCGGCAGCGCTCGCTTTTACGGTCACCCTGGCCCTCGCCCGCCGGCTTCACGAACCCGAAGCCGTCAGCATGGAAGAGCTCCTCCGCGAAATCCTGATTGAATCTCCCCAGCGCTTCTGGATTCGCTTCTGGCCGCGAGGAGGAGCATAAGCGGTGCAACGCGTCCGCACCTGGAGCAAATGCCGGCCGGTCGCCGTCAGAACTACTCCAGGTCCGGTCAATTGCCCCACGGTTTCGCAGGCTCACCGCCCTGAGTTGGCCGCCGGCTCGCCGTCACTAAGCGGGACCTTGCAGAACGCCCTGAACTCGATGTTGTGGGATCGCGCCGCGGTAGTGAAAGAGACAGCGCCAGTGTTGGCGCTGGCAGTTGGCACGACGGCAGAGCCTCAGCCCAGCTTCTGGCCCGCCTGCAATGGGTGTCCCGCCAGGAAGGCCTGCGCTTCCAGGCGTCGCCCCCCCTCGCGCTGCAACATCAGGATCCGCAGAGCCATATCGCCGCACCCCACCACAATGCCGCTCTTGTCGGCTCGCAACAACTCGCCGGGCGGGCCCGAACAATCCGCGATCTCTGCCTGCCAGATCTTAAGCATGAGCGGCTGGGATTGGCTGGGCAAAAAGCTGAACGCCCCGGGCCACGGCACCAGACCCCGCACCCGGTTCCAAATCGCCCGCGCCGGCTGGCGCCAGTCTATACAGCCGTCCTGCTTCTTAATCTTGGGAGCGTAGCTAACACCTTCCACAGGTTGGTCCCGCGGGGTAATTCTGCCCGCAACGTAGTCCGGTATGGTCCTTGCCAGCAACTCTGCGCCTATCCGGGCGAGCCGATCGTGCAGGGTTTCCGCAGTGTCCTCCTGCAGGATCTGCGTCTTGGCCTGCGTTAGAATGCCACCGGTATCCAGGCCGGCGTCCATCTTCATAATCGTGACTCCCGTTTCCACATCGCCATTGAGCATCGCCCATTGGATCGGCGCGGCGCCGCGATACCCGGGAAGCAGCGAAGTGTGAACATTGAGGCAGCCGAACCGCGGCAGGTTCAGAATGCCCGGTGGAAGTATCTGGCCATAGGCCACCACGACGATCAACTCCGGCCGCAGCCTGCGCAACTCCTCCAGAAACGCTTCGCTGCGGGCCCGCTCGGGTTGCAGCACCGGCAGCCCGGCCTGCAAGCCCAACTCCTTCACCGGCGACGGTTGCAGCTTGAGGTCCCGCCCCTTGGGACGATCCGGTTGAGTGACGACTGCCGCTACCTGAAAGTCTGGCGATTCCATCAGCCCCCCCAGGCTGTCGCACGACAACTTCGCCGTGCCCATGAAGACGATTCGCAATGCGGCCATACACCAAGGCTAGCGCGCCTCGCGCGGATTTCGAGCGGAATCGGCTCTGTTGGCAGGCTATTCCCAATTCTCACCGTTTCAACCAACGCCTGGGCTCCAGGCAGAAAGCCGCGGTAGAGGGATTTGGGTCAGTGTCAGAATTCAGATGCAATCAATTCTTGCAGGCCCAAGCTGGCTGTGCTAAAAGTGATCCCAGTGAATGAAGCGGGTGTGGTTCAGTGGTAGAATGCGGGCTTCCCAAGCCTGAGATGAGGGTTCGATTCCCTTCACCCGCTCCATTGATTTCATTGGGTCTTTTGAAGGTGTGCAGTAAGAGTGCGGCAAACTGCAACCTCGGGAAAAGCAGTAGCCCCCCCTCCTCCGTCCTGCCCACTTTAAGGAAATCGAACCCGTGTGTTGTTGCCGCGCCCACCCGCCAAGCGCCGAGCAGATGCGGGCGCGCCAAGCGCGATTTCCGATCAGTTTGGTTGCGAGCGAGAGGGTAAGTTGCTTGTAATATGACCGAGTATGAGAGATCGCAACGTGATTGGCTGCATTCTGCTTATAGGTATCCTGACCTGGTTCGTTTGTGAACAACCGGCCTATGGGGCGCCGGGCTTGAGCGCGGGCGCCGCGCGAGCGGATATTACCCCCGGCACCAACCTCAGCAACTGGATTACGCATAAACCCTACGGAGAAATCCTAGAGCCCATCTACACCCGGGCGGTGGTCCTTGAGCACTCGGGCAGACGTTGTGCAATCGTAAGCTGGGAACTCCTCTATCCGATGGAAGGCGCCGTCGCTAAAGCGCGCGAAGCCATCCACAAGGTGACTGGGATTGCGAAGAGCGACGTGATGATCACGGCAACTCATAACCATTCCGCGCCATGGTCGCCGATCTTGGGCACGCCTTTGACCCCAGCAGAACAGAAGGTGCTGAATTCGTTTTTGACCGACCCGGCGTACCCGGCGTGGGCGGACAAGCTCATCGAGGCCACAGCCCGTGCAGTTGCGGAGGCAGCGAAGAGGCTAAGGCCTGCAGCGCTCTCGATCAGCCGAGCGTACATCGGCGATGTGATCTTTAATCGCCGCCCCATCAAGCCGGACGGGACTGTGCAATCCCTCACGAGTTCCGCGGACCCGTATGTGATGGCTTCAGGGCTGCGGTATGGAAAGGTGGATCCCACGCTGACGCTTCTGCTCCTGCGGGATGAGCAGGGCGGCACGGTGGCGTCTCTTTATCACACCGCATGTCATGCCGTGGTGGCCTACCCGAAATACGACGGTGTGTGCGGCGACTGGCACGGGCCGGTTTCGTCCGCGCTCTCCAGGGAACTTGGCGGCGAGTCCATCTTCCTTCAGGGGTGCGCGGGTGATATTAATCCCATCCGGCGGGGCCTGGATGCTCGTGATGCGATGTCGAAAACGATTATCGAGCGCGCGCTGAAGGCGGCGCATGTGACCCACCCTCTGCCCGTAACGAACAGCTTTCATGTGGCGAGCACGATTGTCAAAGCGCCTGTTAAGGAGAGCATCCGCGCCGAGGTGGGGTGCGAGCACCTGTCCTGCGAAGTCCAGGCTTTGAGATGCGGTGAGCTTGCGATCGTTTCACTGCCTGGCGAGCCGCTAAGCGCGCTTTCGACAGCGATCCTGGACCAGTCTCCACGTCCGCACACGATCGTTCTCGGCTACTCGAACGGCTACGGCGTGCAATATGTTGGCATGCCGGGCGAAAGGGCCCGCGGCGGTTACGAGATGGGCGTTCGAAGCTTGGGCGCCGATGAGTGCGGGCAGTTGTTGGTGGATGCGGCGGTAGGTTTACTGCGGGAATGAAGTTTGTCCGAGGCGCGGCCGCAGGCGAGGCCGCCACTGCCCCCTATGGAAGCGGGGACAAACGCCATTCCAGCACCTGCGCTCTTGCTCGCTTTGACGGCCAACAACGCCGCTTATGCCTTCTTTAGTTTCGAAGCGTGTTTCTGGATCTTCTCGATGGCGCGGACCACGTCGTCCATGTCAGCTTTGCTTCCAAGAAGCATGCCTGTGGTGCTAAGCCACACGGAGGTGTCGAAGGTCTTCATAAGGCCCGGGCAATGGTTGCGTTGCTTGTAAGCTTCCCAGTCCAATTGCTCGCTGGTGTAGAACTTCCTGTAGATCTCCGTCTTGAACATCTCGTGAATGAACTCCTGCGTGTAGATCGGGTATTTCGGATAGCCGGGGCTGGCAGGAATGCCTTCCGCCGAAAGCGATCTCACGAAATCCGCCCGTGACAAGCCGTCGAACTTGGCGGCGTCGTAGATGAAAGGATACATGTAATACGACAGGCGGGTCACGCCCGGGTAGGTCTTGACCGGTGTGATCCCGGGAATGGCGGCCAGTTTAGGCGTGAGGTAAGCCGCGTTCTCGGTGCGGATGCGGGTCTGTTCCTCGAGCTTTGGCAGTTGGCAAAGGCCGATCGCCGCCTGGTATTCGGCCATGCGGATTTTGTTGCCCAGCCTGAACGCGGCGATGTTGTCGTAGGAGCCCGGGGTGATATTGGTCTTGTAGCCGTAGTTGTGATAGGAGTAGAGCTTGTCGTATAGCTCGGAGTCATCGGTGATGATCGCGCCGCCCTCGCCGATGGGCATCACTTTCGAGGTCTGGAAACTGAAGCAACCGGTTGTGCCAAAGGTGCCGAGGTTCCTGCCATTGATGTTGCCCATGTGCGCCTGGCAGACATCCTCGACGACTTTCAGGTTGTGCTTGCGCGCGATCTCCATGAGCCGCGGCATGTCGCTCGCGTAACCGCAGATGTGCACCGGCAGGATCGCCTTGGTGCGCGGCGTGATCTTGGCTTCCACCTTCGCGGGATCCATCTGGTAGGTGAGAGGATCAATATCGGCCCAGACCGGCATCGCGCTCTTGTAAAGCACGCCCAGCATACTGGCGCTGAATGTGTATGGTGCGCAGATCACTTCGTCGCCGGGGTTCAGGTCCATCACCATGAACGACGCGCTGAGGGCGTTGGTGCCGTTCACTACGGCCAGGCAATGCTTGGAGCCCATCAGAGCCGCCCATTTCTCCTCGAATTCCTTCACCAGCCTGCCCCGGTGCCACGTGCTGCCGTGCAGCACCTGGGTTACCTTCCCATCGTCGGCGGGGTCCCACGCCGGCCACGCCGGCCATTTCTTGGCGTGTGCTTTGGCACCACCGAGAGCGGCCGGGGTTGAAGCGTCCGCGCCCGCTGCCTGGGCGAGCAGCGACCCTGCTGTGCCGGCGGCCAAAACAGCGGTGCCGCCCGCAACAGAGCCACGCTTGATAAACTCACGTCGGGAGATGTCGTCTTTCATAATCATACCTTGCTGTTTAGTAAGCGATCAGGTTCATGTACGCCTGCATTTAACTGATCGTCATTGTGCGCCCTTGTGGTCCAGTGTTCAAGAGAGGAGTTGCATGCCATCACATTTTCCAGCTCGAAGGCACGGCGCGTGTGCAGAGCGCATTATCCGCCATTTATTGCACCGGAGCAATGTTCTACTGCCGAGCCACAGGCCGCGCTGGAAACTTCATAGCCCTCGGCCTGGCGGTTTCGCCCGGCATGTCGTAGGGCAACTGCCAGCAGCGGCCCTTGGAATCGCCGAAATACAACCGTGAGATGCTGAGTTGGTCCGGATTGCCGTCAGCCCAGAATGCGAAGAAAGGGTCTCGGGCCTCAACCGGACGCCGGACGTAGGTGTGATTGAACTCGCTGCCGGACGTCACCTGCCGCTTCCGTTTCCAGGTCCTGCCCTCGTCCCGGCTGGTCCAGATGGCCACCTCTCCGCCTGCTCCCCAACGCTGCGGCCCGCGCTCCGTGGGCCCATAGACCATCCATTCCTTGCCCTTTATGTAGAGGCCGCCAACATCGTAGTTGTGCTCGGATCGGCAAACGATGTTGGTCGTCCAGCGGGTCCCGGTCCAGTGAGCCACTGTCCATTCACGCGGCCCGGCCTCGGGGCCGGGTTTGAAATCAGCGCAAACGATATAGAGAAGAACGGGATTGCCCAGCCGGTCGAAATTCACGTCCATCGTGTACATCATTCGGCCTCGTGCCGAATAATCAACCACCCGCGCGGGATTGTCGTTCTCTCTCAACGGAACACTCACCTGCGTGCCGTCGGCGGTAGTCCAGGTTCTACCGAAGTCGGTGGTTTGCAGGTAGTAGAGATCAGTGCGCTTGTCCACCGAATGGCCGGGATGTCGGTTGAAGAAGGTAGCCACCTTGTTGCCGAACGCGCGGCTGGTTTGGTAATGGCCTTCGAGGCCGGCCAGCTTGTGGTCTTCGCTCCACGCGACGCCCTCCGCGCTGGTCTCCCAATATAACTCGCGTCCGGCAGTGTATTTCGTGAACAGGTGCAGGAAGCCCTGGCCGGGGAGCGACCAGGGTTGCGGATAAGTCAGTTCCTCGGTGGAGATCAGTTCGAACTCACTGATATCATAGGCCTGTTTGCTGCGATACTTGAACCCTGGTCGAGCCCGGCCGCGCCCGCTGACGAATATCCAGATGTGCCCCCGCTCATCGAGGCAAATGCTGCCGTTGTCGTGCGGGTCGTTGACCGTCACCTTGTCATGGACGATGACGGGCCGGGGCACTTCGTTTCGCCGGTGATCGTAATAGGAGGCCATGATCAGCAGGTGTCGTTGGCCTGGAAGCGTGCCGCCGTAGGTAAAGAACGTTTTCTCCACTTTCGGCGCGTAGATCGCCATCGGCACATGATTGGCCGTGTAGGTGCCCAATCCGCCGGAATACTTGTCGCCGTAAGGCAGGCGCTGGCCCAACGTGAACCAGATGCCTCGATACCCATCGGTCCTCTGGCCGGTCAACGGCGCGGGCTCCCGCCTGGCTGGCTTCTCCCGGCCCGGTTGGGCCAAGGCGGAAAGCGACACCACAAGCCCCAGGCTGACAAGCAAGTCTAAGTATTTCACGCTCACGAGGGAGCCAGAAATCGGACGCTGTGGCAACGTTGATTCAACGGGAAGCCCGCGCCGTGCGTTTCGCCCTTTGGGTAAGGCTATCAACTCCCGCCCGGTTCGATCATTGCTCCCCCCTTGGTGTGACCCACAAAACCAAACGGGGCAACAGGTGATCCAGGCCGTCGGTTTGTTCGGGGTGCGGGCTGACGCAAACCGCGCGGCCGCGCCCAAAAGGCCCAGCGAAGATGGCGGGGGAGTTGACCATCCCCCCAACCGGCGTGTTATTCTGGGCCAACTCCGTGCGAAACCAAGCCAGCGGCTCATAATCCGGCAAATCCTCCCGCCCGGCGGGTTTTACAATCGGCCCATTAACGTAACGCACGGCAAACCTCCCCGCCGGATCACCGAGGATTCTGAGGCCCGCATCCGTCAACTCCAGTTCCACGTTGCCACGCCCGCGCTTCCATAGGGACGAAACGGTGACAGCGTCCACCAGGTTCAGCCGCGTCGCAGCCGGGCCGCTGGTCGCAAGGTAGGCTCCGGCACAAATCCCGATGTAGCCCCCGCCCTGCTCCACGAACCGCCGCACCGTTTGGCGCCCATCCTCGCCGATGGCCTCGGCCTGCTTGCTGGCGCTGCCGCCGGCAAAAATCACCACGTCGTGATTCGTCAGCGCCCCGCCGCGGATTTGCGCCGGCGTAAGATTGGCAATGGTGAACTGCGGCGGGCAGTGCAGGCGCTTGAGCAGGTTCGGCGGCCCAGCGCCGCCGGTGCCAGGGCCGTGATACAACGCGACGCGAACCGGCGGGCGAGCGGCAGCGCTGTCGTGATCGGCGGCTTCCACCGCCAGCATCCCCAGATGCCGCAACAGACAGGACACCATGATCTCGTGCTGCCGCACGCGCTCTGCCAAAGGACGCTTGGAGGTGGTTTCCAGGATCATCGCCGGGATGTCCAAACGATCCGCCGCGGCGCGGGCCAGCATGCCGCTGGCTCCCATTCTGCGATGCACAAACTTGAGTTTGACCTCCGGGATGGTGTGATTGACCGCCCGAAGCATGAGCCGGGCGGCGGTCGCGGCACGGGCGTTCGTCGTGGCAATGATCGTGCTGCCGACACTATTGGAGTTCACCTGATGAAAATCATGGCCTTCATGCAGGTCCAACACCCAGTCCGGTTGTTGCTGAAGGAGAAGCGCCCAGATTTCACGGGCAGGAGTTCCTCGCGCCACGCCGGAATGGTTGGCCGGATAATTGCGGTTGAGATTCGCCTCGCCTTTGGAAACTCCCGGCGTGTAGCGCTTCCCCGTCTTGAGCGCCGGAACATTGGCCCGTGGAACAACGACCATCCTGCCCCGAATAATCCGCCAATGCAGAATGGCCTCAGCCGCAGCCGCTCCCGCAGGCTCGTTGCCGTGCGCGCCCCCGCCAATGAACACCGTCGGGCCGGGCTGGCCTGAATCGAGGATGTAATACTCCGTGGCAAAGGGAGTATTGCTGGCCAGAATGCCGGCGGGAGCGTCTCTCGTCGCCGCCGCCACATTCGCCGACGCACCAATCAGCAGGCACAGAATCGTCAACCATGAAACACGCATAATTCGCTTCATCGAACAAAGCGGAATGAAACACAGCCGCCACCAACCTGTCAGGGCTAAACTTCTCGCGCCGATAATAGCGGCCACATTCGGCACCCTCCGGCAGCGCCGGGAAGAGCCCCTCCACATTGCATTGATTTACTTCTCGCCGGGCTTTAGCATCGGCCCGTTATGACCGTTCACAAAGTGAGGTTGAGCCAATTGCTTGGGCTCCTATGCCTTTGCCTGGCTGGAATGGCCGGCGCTGCCGTACCTGACTTCCAGTCGCGCCATCTGGCCATCGGGCTTTCCCGCACCAATCCTGCTTTCGCGGTGTTCACCGTGGACGCGCTGGGCCAGGGCAAGCTGGGTGATAATCCGGTGTTGCCAACCTCCGCGCCGGGGGGCGGGCTGTTGTTCGAGGCGCGCGGCCCCGGCAGGTTTGCCTACCTTGCGCAGCCATCGGGCGGGAAGACTGTGGCAGCCTGGGAGGTAGTTTGCGGCGAGAGAACACTCGAACTTCGGTCCCGCTACTTGCCCGGCGCCGCCAACGTGCCCTTCGTCCTCAAGTTCAGCCAGAAGGCCAACCACGCCACCGTGCTCGGGCTGATGGAACCCGGCACGAACCGGGTAGCGCTGCCCTGCGTGCTGCATCTGCCGGATCGCGGCTCGGTGCGCATTCGTTCCAATGGCAAGGGCGCGAAGGTCGAGTGCGATGCGCGCCGCTACGTGCGGCCCAGCTTCGTCAAGGTGTGCTTCCCTCCGGCCGACGCCGCGCGGCCTCGCGTTTCCTACCGGCTGGAGACCGCCGCCATTTACCCGAAGCTTGCAGGAATCGAGGGCGACGCCCGGTTCGATGGGCTCCGGCGCGGCTACTTGAACATCCTTCAGGTGAACCCGCGCCTGCAAATGCTCGCCAACAACTCATCGAGCGACGCCTGCGCGTTCACGCTCTTCAAGTACGCTGAAATCGCCCGCCACGCCCCCCCGTTGGCGGACGGACTCAGCGCGCTGGACTTGATCCGCATGACGTTGGACCGCTACCTGGCCGGCATGAAGGGCTACGGCCAGGTCGGCTATGGCAAGGATAATCCCGGACGCGCCGACATCGTCGGTTGGGGCTCGCCTTATGACTCCTCGGACTCCTATCCCTCGTTGCTACTGGCCGCGTGCTATTACACGCTGGACGCGAAGGATTGGAAATGGGCGCGCGCTCATTACGACCAGCTCGCCGGATGGGGACGAAAGATGTTCGCCTCTGACCGCGACAACAACGGGCTGATCGAATACCCGACGAGCGGAAACTATGGCGACCGCCCGACGGCGGACCGCCGCCCGGCGAACTGGTGGGACACGATCAATTTCGGCCATGAAGATGCCTACGCCAACGCCCTGGCATTTCGTGCCGCGACGCAATTTGCCCGGGTGGCCCGCCACCTCGGCCACCCTGGCGACGCCGACTTCTTTGCCGCCCGCGCCGAGGCCCTGCGCCGCGCCTATCTTCCCGCGTTCTTGAACCCGGCCACCGGCGTCCTCGCGGGCTGGCGAAGCGTGGATGGGCAGCTCCATGACTACTGGTTCACCTTCGTCAGCGGCGTAGCCATCACCTATGGCGTGGTTGACGCCAGGGCCGGCGAGCGAATCCTCGATCAGCTATTGGCAAAACTGGCGGAGGTCGGCTATACGCGGTTTGATTTGGGCCTGCCCGGCAACCTGGTTCCCGTGCGCAAGGGCGACTACGTGTACCACGAAACGCCCCCCGAAGTGCATGGCGTGCCGCGGTTGGAAGACGGCTCAGACGGCTTTCAATTCTACGAAAACGGCGGGGCCACTGGCTGCTTTGCCTATTTCACCATCAAGGCCCTCTACCTAACCGGCAGGACCACCGAAGCACGCCGGCTCTATTATCCGCTCCTCGATGGGTATGCCCGAGGCGATTTCCAGGGCTTCGGTGCGAACGGGATGTCCAAGGACTGGCGTGACTGGAAGGGTGGCTGCCACGGTTACGAAGGGTTCCTCGTGGACAACTACCTGCCGATGCTGGCCGTGTTCGATGAACAACAAGCTCGCCGGAAATGACGCCCGGCCCGGCGTGCGGTTGTTGCGCTTCGGCCTTTTCTTCGTGTACCCACAGGCCGTCCACACTATCCTTGCGCGACTTTTCACCATGGGCGGCACAGTCTTAAAGCTATCGGTCCGTTGCCAAGCCCTCTTCCCGGGGCGCCACTCGTTGGAACCATCCCAATGACCGAGGCCGACACATGCCGCAAGTTCGTCGTGCCCCTTCTCCTCGTGGAGATCATGGCCAATGTCCAGAAGCTCCTGTCAAAATGAGTCCTATATGACGAATTCCCCCGATCCAGGAAACCTGCCCGGCTTCATCCCGCCGCATGGAGGCTACGCGGGCCTGCAAGCTTACCAGATGTCAGTGCTGGTGTATGACGCCACCGTGAAGTTCTGCGACCGCTTCATTGACGCCAAGTCCCGCACCCACGACCAGATGGTTCAGGCGGCGCGCAGCGGAAACAAGAACATCGCCGAGGGCAGCCAGGTGAGCGGCACGTCCAAGAAAATGGAGCTGAAGCTGGTGGGCGTGGCGCGCGCCAGCCTGGAAGAACTGCTGGGTGACTACAAAGACTTCCTGCGCCAGCGCGGCCTGGCAGCGTGGGGCAAAGACCACCCCATGTCCCACCTGGTGCGCCGCCTGGCCTATGCGCCAAATAGGTCCTATACGACCTATAAGTCCCATATCGAAAACGCCCCGCCCGAGGTGGCTGCCAACACCATGCTCTGCCTAGTACACCAAACCAACTACCTCCTGGACCAACTCCTCCGGCAGTTGGAGCAGGCATTTCTGCGCCAGGGCGGTTTCACCGAGCGGCTCTACCAGGCCCGGCAGCAGGCCCGCGCCCTGCCGCCCCGGCCCACCTTTAAACGGAACCGGCCCATCCAGACCAACCCAGCCGCCCCGCGGCCCAACCCGTCCTATCTATCCAATTCTGTGCCCCCAAAGACTAACCCGCCCAACCCGCCCCCGACCCTATGATCCAATTCGCTCCCGAACCCGGCAGCCGTGAGGCCTTCGACACCTTCCTGCGCCGCCTGCTCGTCGCCGACTGGGATTCCGCCGACGGCCCGATGCGGCTCAGCCCGGACCTCACGCTGCCCGACCTGGCGCCTGCTACCTTCTTCCAAAATACCCGCCTGTTCCTCGCCGCGCTGGATGAAGCCGGCGGCACCCCGACCACCGCCACCGGCAACCTCAACCGCGTGTTCGTGCGGCAGATGTTCGACCGGCTGATCCTGCCCGAGCGCTTCCGTGACATCACCCTCCAGGTCTGCAAGGTCCTCAACGAACAGGATGTGTGGCCGCTGCACGTGGTCCGGATCGTCAGCGAATGCGCCGGCCTGGTCGCCCGGCGGAACAAGCGCTTCCAGCTCACCCGGGCCGGCCGCGAGCTGCGCGCGGATCCATACGCCGGGGCGCTCTACCGCAAGCTCTTCCTCGCCTACTTCCTCAAGTTCGACCTCCACTACGATTTCCACCTCCGCGACGTGCCCGGCATCCAGCAAACCATGCCCGTGATCCTCTGGCGCCTCGACAACGTGGCCCGCGACTGGACACCGGTCGGCGGCCTGGCCGAACAAATTCTGCTGCCGGGCGTGCTCAACCAGCTCCATGCCGCGATGGTGTCCGAGTACGACAAGGAAGAATGGATCCTGGACGGCTATGTGCTGAAGCCGCTGACCGACCTGGGCCTTCTGGAGCGCAAACCCCGCAGCGACTGGCCGCTCACAGAAAAGGACCATGTGCGAACCACGCCCTTGTGGCAGAAGTTCATCCACTTCGACCATTGGGCGCGAGGCGGGCAATGAAACCCTGGCCAAGAATCAGGCTCGGGAGGTGCTGCGGCCCGCCCGAATCCGGCCTGTTGACATTTCGTGCGGGACATGAAATACCGGGGTTATGATGTGCTTGATCAATAGTCCGTTTGCGCGCTCCCACCTGGCGGCGGTTGGCGCGGCCGCGCGGCCCCAAGTGACCCCAGCCGCGTCCCGCCGACGATTGCCCGGCCGCTTAACACTCCTGCTGGCACTGGCCAGCGTCACGCTCTTGGGCCTGGAGCCGGCCCCCGCCGCGCCGCAGGCTAAGGCCCGGCCCGTGCTGCCGGACGTTCAAGTGCTGCGGGACCTGGAATACGTCCAGGGCGGGCACGCGCGCAACCGGCTGGACCTTTACCTTCCCGAAAAGGCGCCCCGTCCGCTGCCCGTGATCCTTTGGGTGCATGGCGGGGGTTGGACACGTGGGGACAAGACCAACGGGCCGGCCTTCCGCTTTGCCACCAAGGGCTATGCGGTGGCTTCGATGAACTACCGGTTCAGCCAGCACGCGACCTTTCCTGCCCAAATTCACGACTGCAAGGCGGCGGTGCGCTGGCTGCGCGCCAACGCCCGGAAATACGGCCTGGATGCGGACCATATCGGCGCATGGGGCGGCTCGGCGGGCGGGCACCTGGTGGCGTTGCTGGGCACCACGGCAGGGGTCAAGGACCTCGAGGGCTCGGGCGGCAACGCGGAACAATCCAGCCGTGTGCAGGCTGTGGTGGACTGGTATGGCCCCACGGATTTCCTCACGGTGGGCGCGAAAGACGCCCGCAGTAACCTGCTCGGCGGCAACCCGCAAGAGAACAAGGAAAAAGCCAGAAAGGCCAGCCCGATGACCTACGTTTCCAGCAACGCCGCGCCGTTCCTCATCATGCACGGCGACCAGGACCGGACGGTGCCAATCGCCCAAAGCGAGACGTTCGCCGCGGCGCTGAAAAAGGCGGGAGCAGACGCAACCTACGTGGTGCTCAAAGGCGGCAAGCATGGCGGCGCCCTGTTCACCAGTCCCGAGAGCATGAAGCAGATCGAGGACTTCTTTGCCAGGCACTTGAAGAAGCCTTGATGGGAGGGCGAGCGTCCGCGCGAGCCCAAATATCCTTGAGCCCCCGAGGAAATCAGGGCTCGCGTGGACGCGCGCCCTCCCCGTCCACGACAGGTTTGCACCCCTGCGCTACCTGGCGGATACCTTCGTGGCGGGTTTTCCGGGCTTCAGGCGGACGGTGGTGAAGGCGTAGGGCTTGTAGGGGACGTTCAATGTGTCGCCCGACAGGGCGAGCTTCTGCTGGTTGACTTCGACGCCGTTGCAGAGGTGCGCTTCGGTGGCGCGGAAGGTCGGCAGCTTGAACTGGGCCTCGCCGCCGTGCCCGGCGACTTCGCGGAAGCGCAGAATGAAGCCCTCGCCGTCCTCGGCTTCCTTGAGCGTGACCATCTCGATGTTCGGGGCGTCGCAGGCCAGAAAGGACCCGCCGCCCGACGGCATCGGCCGGCCGGCTTGCGAGATCGCCGCCGAGAAAGACGACAGGAAGGGGTAGGCGAGCACCGGGGTGCGGGTGTCCTGGTCGAACCGCGCGAGCTCCTCGCGCCCCAGGCCCCGCGCGCTGGTGATGGCGTAGCGGAACACGAACCGCCCGCCTTGCTGCGCGCGGTAATTGGTGAACCAGTAGTTGTTCATCGCGTAGGAATAGACGTGGCCGTTGCGGATGGGGAGGTGCGCGAGCCATTTGCCGCGGTTGATGTCGGTGAGGGTCACCAGCGGCGCATCCAGTGTGGACCAGGCCACGGAGAAATCGCCGTCCTGGACGTGGACGAGGTTCTGCGGCGTGAACCACTCGCGGCACGCGCCCGGCATCTGGTCCTGGTTGGGCCGGCACCAGCCGTTTTGAATCTGGTATTCCATCGCCGGGGTCTGCGCCGCAAACGGGAACGCAAAATAGACGGCCTCCTTGGCGCGGACCTCGTCCTTCTCGACGGTGTTCACGATCTCGACACGCTTGACGGCGTCGTAGAGCAGGTATTCGCTGACCACTTTGGGCGTGTTCTTCGACTTCGTTTCAATGATCAGGCGCTGGCCCAGCGGCGTCTTGCGGACCTTGGTGATCGTGGCCCGCTCCGGCTCGTGGATGGTGAGGTTGGCGGGCGGCGTGCCGAAGGTGAAGTTGAGGATGAGCGAGCCCTCGCCGCCGCGCACGTAAAGGTACTCGTTGAGCTTGTAGGGCGCAGCGGTGTCGAGCAGCTCGCGATTGGCGCTCTTGTCGAAGAGGCTCTTGAGGCCGCCGGTCTGGACGTCCACCGTCAGGCGGTAGAACTGGTTTTCAATGGTGTCGCCCTCCAGCTTCTCGTTGCCCTTGTGCGCCGCCGGGTCCAGGCCGCGGATGGCGTAGGCTTTGTAGCCCATCGCCGGCACGTCGCGCGCCACGAAGCGCACTTTGCGCCAGCCGTCCGTCTCGGTGTAGATGTCCATCGGCACGACCTTGTTGTCAGCCAGGTCCACGAGCTGCTCGCCGCTGCCGAGATCGATTTCCAGCGGGGCGGTGCGCGGGCGGTTCTGCCAGTTGAAGGCGAGGATGCTGCTGCCGTCCACGGCGATTTGCTGGGCCAGCCGGTTGCAGCCGCGGGCAAAGAGGCTGCGCGCATCGAGGTTCGCGCGGGTGGCGTAGCTTTCCTTGATCTCCCACTGGCGCTCCACGAACTGGCGGCCGGGCTGGGCGATGCTGTTGTGCGCGCCCCAGGTGTGTTCGTTGTAGAACATGACGTTGTTCCAGGCGCGGTGGAAATCCTGCGCCGGGTAGCGGTCCCGGGGCTCGAAGATGGACGCCAGCGCGGCGGCGGTCTCGGCGGCGGGCAGGACCCGCTGCGTCTCGCGGTTCTTGATGGTCGCCTGCATGGTCGAGCCCACGCCATCCTCCCAGTAGGCGCCGCAATCGCCGCGATAGACCGGCAGCTTGTCGGCGAAATGCTCCTCCACGTAGTTGAAGTAATCGGCATCGGTGGCGACGATGAGCTTCGGGAACTCGAATTCCCGGTTCCATTTCTCGATGGCCGGAGCCTCGCCGTGGGCGGGGATGGCGGCGTTGTCCACGTAAGCGCCGTAAATCATCACGGCATCCGGCACGTAGTTGTCGCGGGCGTAGCGCACAAGGAATTGCGGCACGCTGCGCTTGAGGTACTCGACGCTCGAGATGTCCCCGCCCCACCCCGGGCCGGTGAGGCGCTTGAGCTGAACGTAGCTGCGGGCGTACCACATGAAGATGCGTTCGCCGTTCAGGCCCTCCCAGTAGTAGGGCGAGTCCTCGTTAAGATCGCTGTTGTGCAGGATCGGGGCGCGGGTCTGGTTGGCGCCGTTGGAGAAGGCCTTCACGCCGGCGTCGCGCAGGAGGGTGGGCAGAAACCACGAGTGCGACGGCGCGTCGGTGAGGCAGGCGAAATCGAAGTCGCTGCCCTCGGCGCGATGCAACCGGTGGGTGAAATACATCGCGCGGTAGAGCTCCTCGCCCGTGCAGAGGCCGGTCATGAGATTGAGGTAAAGCACGTTGATGCCGATCCGGTCGGCGCGGGCGTAGTCGAAGAACCGCTTGCAGAACGGCGCGGTCCGGCAATCCATGTAGTTGTCCACGAGCCAGGAGGTCTCAAAGTTGAACTTGTAGAACGGGTGCTGGGCGAGGATTTCGAGCACGGTGTCGGTGTTGCGGTTGTCCAGCTCGTTCACGTGCGGCTGGAGGTCGGTGTAGCCGACGTCGTTGTGGACCTTCGGGCAAACGAACACCTTCCACTGCTTGGCCGCCTGGACGGCGTGGGTGTTGCGCAGGGTCTGGCCGCCGAGCGCGACTTCGAGTTCGGCCTGGCCGGTCACCGCCACCGCCGGGATTTCGACCGGCTCCACCCACAGGCCGAAGTCGTACAGGGCGTTGGTGAGCGTGGTGGTGAAGGTCTGTTTGCCGAGCTGCACCGTCGCGGCGGCGCGCTCGAACCGCTGCGCGAACGGCACGACCAGGTTGCACACTTCCTTGAGCCTGGCGTCGCGCTTGCGGAAGAAGAGGGTCGGCTCCAGCCGCGGCGCGGCGGCGGGGGCTGCGGCCGCGGGCTGGAAAGTGATCGCGTCGTAGCCCAGGCTGCCGATGCCGAGCGGGATCAAGACCAGTTGGTTGCCCTTGGCCCGCAGCCACGCGCCGTCAATCGGCACAACCAGGCGCTGCCGGGCCATCAACATCTCGTTGCCTTCCTCGCCCCAGGCGCTCTTCTTGCCCACGGGCTGGATCGGGAAGATGCCGGTCCGGTCGTTCACCACGACCTTGAACTGCGCTGGCGCGCCGGAATGGTAGATCAGGTCCAACACGAGCTCGTAGCGCCCCTGCGGCGCTTCCGCCAGGTCGAACTTGATGCGATATGGCTTCTCCAGCGTCTTGCCGTCCCATTCCATTGACCCGGCCTGGCTGCCGGCGAAATCTTTGCTGGCAACGCTTTGGCCGATCGTGAAGGTCAGTTCCGCCCGGCCGCCGGGCGCCAGCTCCATGGCCGCGCCGTCGGGTGTGCCGATGGTCCAGAGCGGCGACGGCTGGGAAGCTGCAACCGCCGTCACCGCCGCGATCAGCAGCACGAAAGCAGATAGTGTGTTTGCTAAGAATGGCATTCTCGTTCTCATGATTCGGTAGTAGTTGCTAATGGCGCGGCTGGGCAGGATTACCACCTGGCGCGCCGCCTCCGCAAGCACCAACCCAGCGCCGCGCCCGCGATAACCAGCAGGAACGCGGCCAGCGCCAGCAGCGCCACGCTGGCCGCCGCCCGGCCGCGGGACATGGTCTGCGCGGCGGCGGGCTTGGGCCGTGCCGGCGGCTGGAAAGTCACCTGGCTCGAGTGCGAATCGAATTGGGCGAGCTGCCGCTCTGTGCCGTTCACGTAGGTGACCTGTGTCAGGTGCGACGGGCTGGTGAGGGCGGGCAGGTGTGATTCGACGGTGAGCGGCAGCCGGCGCGCGTCCACCTTGTAGTGCGCGCGCAGGCGGACGTGGTGCCCGCTCAGGTCCGGGTCCATGCCTGCCGTCTCCGGCCGCAGCGCCGTTCCGCCCGCGCTGAGCTTGAGCGCGCCAACCACGGTCTCCGACACGACCTGCCCGTGCTCGGCCAGCTCGGCCAGGTCCAGCTCGGCATCCTTGTTCTCGTCCACCTCCGGCATCAGGGTGAGCTCGAAAGGGTTGAAGACCAATTCCAGGTGCAGGTAATCGGCCTCCGGGACCAGCCGCAGGTAACTGATGGGCAAGGTGTGCGCCGCGGCGGTGAGCGCGAGCATCATAAGACCCGCCGCCGCCAGACAGGGCAACAGGATCGGCAGAGTGGAGCGCGAGGTCATGCGGTGTCAGCCGCATGCCGCCCAAGCGCCAATACCGATGATGCCGACCGGGATGTCGTTATTTGCAGGATTTCCTGCTGCTCCACAGGAGGCAGTTTGCGGAACTGCTCCAATAATGCTTCGGCGGTCGCACTCATGCACGAAGTATAGTGTTGTGGCCGGCAGAGAGCAACTGCGTGGCGAATCCAAGTTGTCCTGGCCGGGCGGTTAAGGGGTGAGAGTGGGAGGCAGAAGGCAGAAGGGTCAATGCAGTCTTTGACTTTCCCGGCCAACAGTTCCAGATTGGGGACATGAAATACCGAGTGGTGGTCGAGGCGGACGAGGACGGCGTGTTTGTGGCGGAATGCCCATCACTACCAGGCTGTATCTCGCAGGGTAAAACGCGATCGGAAGCTTTGGCCAATATCAAGGACGCTATGACCGGGTATCTGGCCAGCCTCAAGAAACACGGGGAGCCGGTGCCGCTTCCCATCACCGAGGAGATTGTCGAGATTCCCGCATGAGCCGCCTGCCAGCTTGCTCCGGGCAGGATGCCCTCCGCGCCTTTCAGAAGCTGGGCTACGCGGTGGATCATCAAACCGCAGCCACTTCATCCTGCGCCATCCGCAAATGCGCCGGCTCACGGTGCCCAACCACCGCGAGTTAGCCAAAGGAACCCTGCGCGCCCTCATCCGCGAAGCGGGCCTGACCAAAGCAGAGTTCGTCGGTCTGCTCTGAAGTCGCGGTCGGCGGGGATAAGGACTGTGCAATCAGCGCGCCGAGCCTGGCGCAGCCTTCAGGCCAAAGACCTGCTTGAGGGCGTCGCGCTTCATGGCGCCGGCGCCGCCGAATCCGGCCTGCTGGATGGGCTTAAAGCGGGCGTCCGGGCCTCACCCCCGCCAAACGCCTCCCGGACGGCGCCCAAGATGGCAGTCTCCGTCATCGGCTGCACCCAGCAGTAATCGTCTTCGTAACCATCCCGCCAGCATTGGTCCGTGGGGATATACCCCGGCGCGCCGTCACCGAAGCCGGCCACCATGACGAAGGACTCGGGCCGCAACTGCTGGGCGGCGAGTTGATACCCGACAAAGCTCTCGGCGGGCAGAATCGTAAACAGCGCGGCCCCAGTCCCCAGACCCAGGCAGGGCACGTCAATGGCGTGTCCCCGGTCCACGCGCTGGCGCCAGCTCAACCCCAACGCCGCTTCGATCCGCTGCCAGCGGGCCGCGTTGGTGTTGGCCAGCGTCGCCCGCATCGCCTCGGGGGTGAACTTGCCCGTGCTCCGGGCCGGCAAACGCAACTCCGCCACCCGAAACTCGACCCGCTCGAGCGGCATCCGGCGCGTTGCCCGCCACGCTTCTTCCATCGCGCGGCAGAGGCGGTCGGCCAGCACCGGCCGGTTCTCTCGCTCGCCCCGGTTGTACTTGCCCGCCGTCGTGTCGCCGGCGCAGCCGGTGAAATAGATCTGCAACACCTCCGGCGTATCCGCCTGGCGCCGCGCCCGTGCGATGCCGGGGAAGTCCGCCGACACCTGGCCTTTGCCGTAATAGCTCATCGGGTGCACCGAGTAGCAGCTCCAGACCACCACCGGCCTTTCCCCATCCCACAGGCTGATGCTCTTGAGCCACGGGTCCACCTCCCCTTCCGGCGCGTTGAAGATGTCTCCGCTCGCGCTGCCGCGCTCCCAGGTGATCCGGCCATCCGGCCGCACCACGCGCCGGTTCGAGGCGACCTGGTCCACCTTTGCCTGCCCGACGCCGTAGTGAGTGACGCGGCGCCGGGATTTCAGGGCCGCCTTCAACGCCGCCGCCGCGCGCCGCACCGCCGTCTCATGGAACTCGGGATCGCAGTTCCAGCCCTTGAGGCCGTGCTGATCCAGGAGTCGCTGCGCGGCCAGGTCGCAAATCGGCGCGTCGTGCTGATGCACCGTGGCGAGCATGACCCGCTTAGGGACGGTGCCCGCCGCCTCGGCCAGCGCCTCGCGCCAGCGGTCATAGGAATCGTTATTGCACTGGCACCAATCCAACGCCGCCACCACCACCGGCTTGCCCGCCCCAAACATCACAAAGCCCTTAGCGAACAGCGGGTCCGCGACCTCCCGGGCGTCCGCCACTCCGCCGCCCATGCAGGCATGGCCGACAGGGATGGTGATATCCGCCTCGAACGTCGCCACGTGAAAGGCCCCCTGCGCGGCAACTGCCGCCACGCATCCGCACCCCGCCAAAACTCGTCCCAACCAGCCCAGCCGCTTAACCTGCATATTCCTCATACTCCGATGGAAACGGCCACAGAGCGCCGCGTGAGGCCACGCCGCCTGCAGCCGAACACGCCCGACGACCCTGTAGGCCGCGTGCCCTCACGCGGCGTTGGGCCTGAAATACCCGGGTTAGGACAAACACAGCGCATCGCGGGCATCCTTGCAGGCTTACGCCAGTTCAACGACATCTTTCCGTCAGATCTCCGTTCCTTTCTCATCGGCAACCGGCATGTTCGGGACCAATCCCATGCGATGCTGCCCCCTCACCGCCTGCGGGTCAAGGTGGACTTTAGACTCTGGAGAATCCAAACCCACCCCATCGCCCCATCCCCACCGAAACCCCTTGTATACCCCCTGTAAACCCCTCGTATACCCCTCGTATACCCCTTGTATTCAAATACAGGGGGATTACAAGGGGTATACAGGGGGTATACAAGGGGTTTAGAGGGGGATAAGGCGCTGGTAAGCGGGTGGCAACAGGGCAGGCTGTGGCGAATCGGGGCGGCCGGAGCGAGTGCTTGAGGCAGCAAATCGCCTTATGGACCAGATCGTGACGCCGGATGAGGGCACCCGGCCTACACCATGGCGGTTTCGTGCGGGATGTAGGCCGGGTGCCCTCACCCGGCGGGGTCGTTGGGAGAGTCATAATGAGACTTGCTGGGGCGGCGGAGGACCGCCTTGTAGCCGGGTTAGGATGTCTGTCGTTGCCAGAGGAGCCGGCGGCGCTGCCGCCACATAGAGCCAACTGCCAACCAGCGCTCGTGCGTCTGCGAAGGTGCACATACCGCGGGGGAAGAGTCTCCTCGCCAACCAGAACGTTCATCCGCCTGCAACCGGAAGCGACTGCGCCGTGGCAACACGGGATGCAAAGCTACCGGAGGTGAATCACCCGTCTATAATGATTAACGAAGAAACGAAGTGAAACCGATTCGACCACGCCGACCGGCGAGCCTCTTCCAGCGCGGGCGATGATGCTCCCTCTCCCCGCGGGAGAGGGCTGGGGTGAGGGGGAGGCGGCCGCACATCTGCATCGTTGCGGCCTGAATTGGCTTGGCGTCCAGCCGCCACGGAGCAAGCTCCCGGCCCTCCTGCCATGGGTTCACGTGCTGGCGGTGGGCTTTTCCATCCGGGAGGTTGTGGTTGTTTTGGATTGAACCCTGCCGTCCTTGCGGCGTTCAATGCCGTGTGCGATTGCTTGTAACTCTGTGCATCCTTGCTTCAGTTGTGTTCGCGGCAGCCGCGGTGTGCGCCGCTCCGGCCACCGCCGCGAGGGAGGAAACCGGGCCGCGCAGGATCCACGTCTTCGATGCGCGGGCGCTTCGGAAGCTCGACCTGCGCGACACCAACCAGGTTGCGCAACTCTGGGACACCATGCATGTGCTGGCCGCGGCGCAGGGGCTGGCGAACCGCGACAAGCCGCGGCTCTACGTGCTATACTGCGCCGGGTTTGGAGTCGAGACGGACCAGTTCTGGCTGGACTGGCTGCGCGGCGAGGACGGCTGGCTCAAGAAGGCCGAGGTGGTCACTCTCAGCTCAGTCGAGGAGGTGGTGCGCGCGTTCCGGAAAGACTTCAAGGGGCTGGCGGTCTATGATCCGGCAGTCCCCGCGACCTCCTGTCTCGCTTCCACAGCCGCCGGGTGCGACGACCTCTTGCCGGTGAGGTTCAGCCCAGCCACCAACTCGATGTTCACCCTGCTGACCCGAAAGCTGGGCCTGCCGGTCCGGCTCTGGCTGCTGAATCGGGACGGCACTCCCAGGTTCACTGGCAAAGGGCAGATCCCCGATCTGAACTCGCCTTCGTCCGGCAGCGCCAAGATTGACGCCTACCAGTGGGCCATGCGGCAGTACATAGACTCCGGCAAGTGCGATCCGCGCTTTGCGGCCTATTACATTGATTCCTATTGGATGAAGTGCGCCCGGGGGAGCCAGTCGGACTTGCACACGCTGCCCAACCACGATTACTTCATCGCGCGCCGGGCGTTCTTCTTCGACCTCGCGACATGGGGGGACGAAACGCCGGTGGATGACCCGGGCCAGAGCCTCGGCCTGGACCGGGCAACCTTCCTGCAAATGCTGGCCGCGCTGAACCGCAAGGCACCGAAGAGCATGATCAAGGTGGGCGGCTTTACGCCGTGGGCCTTTAAGTACACCGACCATCCCGGTGCGGGCGGGAAGCACGGCGGTGTGCCGACGGAATGGGAGTTCGCGCGGGTGATCTCCCAATACAATGGCTATATGGAAGCGGACGCTATCGGCGCCGGTTGTATCGCCAATGCCTCTTTCTGCACGCACTACCCCCTTAAGGACCGTTATCCGCAGCCCAATGCGAAACCGGCCGCCCCGGACTGGCGGAAGGCCGGCTACCTGACAGCCGAAGGCAAGGTGGCGCCCAGGCTCTACGTGGGCTATTACGTCGGCGACTACGACTCGCCCTCGTGGCTCTACAAGGCGGTGGCGGCGTTCTTCTCCGACCCGCAGCGGGGCCGGGTGCCGCTGGGCTGGGCCTTCGATCCGAACCTGGCCGACCGCTCGCCTCAGGCGCTGGTCTATGCCTATCGCCACGCGACCACCAACGACTTCTTCATCGCGGGCGATTCGGGCGCGGGCTACCTGAATCCGCGCGCCTTGACGCACCGGCCCGATTCCAAGCTGCCGCCCGCACTCGAACTCTGGACGGCGCATTGCACACGCTACTACCAGCGATGGGACATGAGCATCACCGGCTTCATGCTGGACGGGTCCGCCGGGGCTTCGACGGAGGAGGAGTTCGCGGCCTACAAACGCTTCAGCCCCGACGGCTGCGGCAATCACTTCGACCTGGCCCCGCGGGTCATCGCCGGCGTGCCGACGATCCGGGAGTGGGACATGCCCGACTCAGCGGAAGCCACCGCCGCCTACATGGCAAGTCAGTCAGCCGCCGCGACGAATGGACCGTGCTTCCTGTGGGCGCGGACGATCCTGAAACCGCCGGCGTGGCATGTGGAGGTATCCCGGCTCCTGCGCGAGAAGCATCCCAGCGCGCCAGTGGTGGTGGTGGATCCCTACACCTTCTTCGGCTTGATCAGATCATGGTCCTCGCCCTGATCTGGTCGGCGACCGCCTGAACCAGCGCCTCGTCGAGCTCGCGGCCGCGGACGGGGCTGGCCGGCGGCGAGGCAGCGCAATGGGCGGCGGCACAGGTCACGCCCGGACGCCATTCGGCGCTGTTGCACCGTTCGCATCGCTCGAGGCCGTAGCGCGGGTCGGGAATGCCCTGGCGCTGCTTGAGCTTGAGCAATTCCTGGAGTTGGGCCGGGGTTATCCGCTTGAGCGGTTTCCCCAGTTGCGAGGCGATCAGCACCGTGTGGCAGTAGGCCTCGAGGGTTTCAATCTTGAAATAGGCGTCCTCGACATTCCGGTGGCTCCAGGCGACCACGCCGTGATTGGCCATCAGAATGGTGTTGTGCTGGTCCACCAGTTCGGCGACGAGCCGGCCCAGTTCCGGGGTGCCCGGGGTGCAATACGGCGCGGTGGCCAGCGAGACCGTGAGCTCAAATTCCGAGGTCAGGCAGGTGGGCGGCTCGACCCCCGCGACGGCAAACCCGGTGCTGTAAGGCGGGTGACAATGCACCGAGGCGACCGCGCGCCGCTGGCGCTGCATGAGTTGGAGGTGCATGAGGATTTCACTCGTGCGCTTTCTTGCTCCCGCCAGTTGGTTTCCCTCCAGGTCCACCAGGCACAGGTCCTCCGGCTTCATGAACCCCTTGGAAATCAGCGTGGGCGTGCAAAGGGCAAGGTCCTCGCCCACCCGGATGGCGAGGTTGCCGCCGTTGCCGTCCACGTAAGCCCGCTGCCACATCCGGCGGCCAATATCGCAGACCTGCAGCGCAAGCTCGCGGATCGCGGGCGAGGCGAAGAACGCTTCCAGGTCGGCCTTCGGGCTCCTGGCGGTGACGCCGCTGAAAGGCGAGCCGCTCTCCGTCAGCCGGCCTGGCCACTGCCCGGGGGACTCGAGGTCGCCCGGTGTGGCGGGTGCGGAAGGCGGCTTTGCGGCCATAGCTGCTTAGACTATGACAGACTCCGGCTCTTAGCCAACACCGGATCGTGGGATCATTGCCTTGAGATATCGGCCGGTATGGCTTTCCGGGCATTGGGCGATCTGCTCGGGTGTGCCGACGGCCAGCACGCGTCCGCCGCGGCTGCCGCCTTCGGGGCCGAGGTCAATCACCCAGTCGGCCTGGGCGATGACGCTCAGGTTGTGTTCGATCACGATTACCGAGTTGCCGTCCTGGACCAGCCGGTTGAGTATGCCCATCAGCCGGCTGATGTCCGCCAGGTGCAGGCCGGTGGTCGGCTCGTCGAGAATGTAGGTTTGGCCGGCCTTGCCCAGTTCCGCCGCCAGCTTCAACCGCTGGCATTCGCCGCCGGAGAGCGTCGTAAGCGGCTGGCCCAGGGTGAGGTAATCCAGCCCCACCTCGCACAGCAGCCGCAGCGCTGCCTTCACGCGCGGCTGGGTGAAGGCGGCGGCGGCTTCCTGCGCGGTCATCGCCAGCACCTCATGGATGTTGTGGCCCTGGCAGCGGAGCGCCAGCACTTCATCCGTGTAACGCTGCCCGTTGCAGGCGGAGCACAGGATGCGCACGTCATCCAAAAAATGCATTTCGACCGCAATGGTGCCCTGCCCTTTGCAGGCCGGGCAGGCGCCTTCGGAATTGTAGCTGAACCACGAAGCCGGCTTGCCGGTGGCGCGGGCGAAGACCCGGCGCACGTCGTCGAACACGCCCAGGAAGGTGGCGGGATTGGATCGGCTGTTGCACCCGATGAGGTTCTGGTCCACCACCACGGCGCTTGGGACCAGGGGCACGAACACCTCGTGCACGAGGCTGCTTTTGCCGCTGCCGGCCACGCCGGTAACGCACACCAGCACACGCTGCGGGATGTCCACGTCCACGTTTCTCAGGTTGTTGGCCCGGGCTCCGCGGATCGGCCAGCTCTGGCTCCAGTTGCGCCGGGGCGCACCGAGCGGGATGTGCCCCTGGCGCATCAGCGTGGCGGTGCGGCAGCCGGACTGCAGGAAGGCGGCGCGCTCCCCGGCGAAGCAGACCTCGCCGCCCTGGCGGCCCGGCCCCGGCCCGATTTCCACGATATAATCACCCGAGGCAATGATCGCCGGGTCATGCTCGACGACGAGCACCGAGTTGCCCTGGTCGCGGAGGTGCTCGAGCATGGCGATGAGCTGGTCAATATCCCGGGCATGCAGGCCGATCGAAGGCTCATCCATTACATACATGAGGCCAATCAGGTCACAATCGAGCTGGCGGGCCATCTTGATGCGCTGGCTTTCGCCGCCGGAAAGCGTCGCCACCGCCCGGTTGAGCGAGAGGTAACCGACGCCGATACCGATGAGGTTCGACAGGATGCTGCGCATCTTCTGAACCAGCGGCGCCGCCACCGGGCTCGTAATCGTGCCCAGCCACCCGTCGAGATCGGTCAGCTCCATTTGAACAGCTTCCCCAATGCCCTTGCCGGCCAGCCGAACGGCCAGCCGCGCAGGGGCGAGCCGCAACCCCCCGCAGGCGGTGCACTCGCCGTAGGACAGATACTGGTGGTAGGCGTCGCGGCGGCTCTCCGACAGTTCATCCTCCGCCCTGTTGACGTAGAGACGCTCCAGGCGCCGGGCAATTCCGACCCACGTCTTGGCATAAGTGCCGGCTCCATGTTTCTTAACGATCGGGAGGCCTTCCGCGAACAGCAGCTTCTCCAGCTCCGCAGGGGTGAATTCGCGCAAGGGCTTGTCGGCGTCGAACATGTCAATGGCAACCAGCTCCCGCCAGTTCCAGCCGCCGACCCGGTAATCAGGGTGGGTGATGGCGCCGTCCCGGAGGGACTTCGCCTTGTCCAGCATCCGCCCGGTGTCCACCTGGATTCGTTTGCCGAGCCCCATGCAAGCCGGGCACATGCCCTCGGGATGGTTGAAGCCAAAGTGAAAGGAAGCCAGCCCCGGCGTGTCGCCGCAGCGCGAATACAGCAGCCGCAGGTAGGTATAGACTTCCGTGGCCGTCCCCACCGTCGAGCGCAGAGTGCGGCCCAGCCGGTGCTGGTCAATCACAATCGAGGTCGAGAGGTTGTGGATGGCGTCCACCTCGGGCCGCGAGAGCTTAGGCAGCCGCCGCCGGGCAAACGAGCTGAAGGTCTCGATCAACTGCCGTTGCGCCTCGGTGTGCAGCGTGTCAAACACCAGGGACGATTTGCCCGAGCCGGAGACCCCCGTGAACACGACCACCCGGTCGCGCGGGATGCTCAGGTTTATGCCTTTAAGATTATGGACCCGGGCGTTTTCGATCCGGATGGCCTCTCTCATATTCGGCAAGGCGCAGGATTGGTTCGGGTCCCGGTGGGGCGGTTCAGGGCGTGGTGGTCGGGACCGCACCGCCCGTTTCGCGCAGAGCGCCTTCCATCCGGTCCAGGACAAAATCCACCACCTCGTATCCCGCAATGAGGGGCAGCTTCGTGAGCACCACCGGCGGCGCATCCGGTTTGTAGGACTGCATGCTGGCGTCGAGTCCGCGCTCCAGGAGCCGCCCGACGAACGCCGCCGCGCCCCGTTTGTCCTTGAACCGCAGGCAGCTCATATGCCGGGAACCGTCCACGCCCGCGAGCGCTCCGGGGAACTGTTCCGCCAAGCCCTGCAGGCGGCAGGCGTAGTAGTCGCCCACGCTTCGCGTCACCTCCGTGTTCGCTTCCGCCCAGCGCATCGTTACGAGGTAAGCCAGCGAGGCCAGCTCCTCCTGGCCGTTGGTAACCAGGGCTCCAAATTGAGCCAGGGAATCAAAGGCGGCGCTAAACAGGATTCGGGAGGCGGCATATTCGCCGCCCGGGAAACCTTTGCCGAGGGCGACGAAGGAGGGCCGCAGCCCATACTCGCGAAACAGGAACAATCCGGGCGCCCAAAGGCAGGACTGAATCTCGTCCACCACCGCGGGAACGTCATGGCTCCGGCACAAGTCGTAGGCGCGCTGTAGGAACTCCCGCGAGAGCAGCCGCCCGCCGTAGTTCATCATCACGATTTCATGGAAGAAGGCCGCGATCTTGAAGCCGTCCCGCTCGTAATCCTTGAATGCGGTCTCGAGGTCCGGGATGCAGTTGGGCCGGATGGGAACCACCCGGAAACCCCGTTCCTGGATGCCGGCGAACAACTCCGGCCACATGCCGCGCATGATCTGCGTGAGCATTGTCGTGCCGTGGTAATTGGCTTTCAGGCCGCCATCGTCGTCCCCCATGACCAGCAGCACCGGGATACGGCCGCCATACTTGGGCTGCGGACTGGTTGCCTCGGAGCGGTAGAAGCGCGCGAGCACCAATTTGAGCGCGGCTTCGACCGCCAGGCTGCCGGTTTCCAGGTTCAAGACCCGGTTCAGCACTTCGGATGAAGAGGAGGCCAGCAGTGCCTTCAGCGCTCCCATATCGCCGATATCCACGCCATTGGCCCGGCAAACGAGTTCCTCCTCGAGTCGCCGCGTGATAGAACCTCGTGTGTTATTGTGGGTGGCATTCGGAATCCCAAGTTGACGGGCCCGATCAATCAGGCCGTAGCCGGGGAAAGAGTGTCCGAGCGGGGCGTGGTAATGTTCACTCTTCGTGATGAGGTAAAGCTTCCCGTCTTCGCCGATGCGAAAATACCCATGCGCGCCCAGGGGGGCCATTCTAGTGTTTGAGTGCTCGGCAAACTGGCGCGTGGTGGCCCCCGCAGGAGTCACCGGCAGGGGAGCGCCCACCGGTTGCCCAACCCGGGCCAGCAACTGGACGAGGCGCTGCTCGAAGGGCGCCGGGAAGAACTCGACGCGGTCGGTGGCGATTTGCGCCAGTTCTCGCGGGTCCCGGCCGCTGAGACAGGACTGGTTGGCGCAGAGGGCCAGCATGTAGTCCTGGCCGCAAAGATCAGCCAGCGAGAGCGCAACTTTCTCGAATCGGGGCCTTGCGGGCGTGTTGGATTGCCTAGTCATTGGGGATTATGCCTGCAGCCTTACGGTTGATGCCTGGGCCTGGGACTCCAGAGCGGCGGTGAACAGCCGGTGACTTGCGGCAGCCTCGGCCGGCGTCACGCAGCCGGTGAATTTCCCGCGCGGTTTGCCCTCGGCCAGCTCATGCACAAACGCCGCCCACATCTGGAGGATCGCGTCGCCGAAACCGAATTCGAAAATGGCGCCGGTCACGGTCTTGAAGGCCGACTCGTAGCCGATCTGGATTTGTTCCCAGGCCTGGCGGGCGCCGGGAGTGTAGCGCAGGACCTCCAGCATTTGGGGGTTCGCGCTGGACCACCGGGTCGAGGCCCGCGTGCCCAGCACCTCGGTGAACCAGGTGTTCCGGTGCCCCGGCGCCATGCGCTGAAGCTTGACCGTCCACGGGAACGTATTACCGTCCGCGCCCGCGGTGGCCTCGATGAGCAGGATGCCGTTGTCCCAGGTGTCGCAGGGAACCCTGCCGCCCCGTCCGTCATCGCGCTCTTTGATGATGTTCGACAGAATCGCCCGCACATTGCGGGGCCGCCAGCCGGCGCGGAACGGCACATGCAGCGCATGCATTCCCAGGTCGCCCAGCACACCATATTGACCATTGAATCGCGCGATGCGCTTCCAATTGATCGGCTTGCCGGGGTCCAGGTCGCTGGAATGCAGAAAGCCGGTGTTGGCCTCGATGATCTGGCCAAACGCATTCTGCTCGAGCAACTCGCAGAGTTTCTGCATGCAGGGAAAGAAAGGAGACTCGGACGAGCACCGCACGAAGACCTCCGGATGCCGCCGAATGGCGGCGGAGATCGCCTCGTTGGCGGCCAGGTCAATGCCAAACGGCTTTTCGCCCATGAGATGCTTCCCGGCCTCGATGGCCGCACAGTATATCTCCTGGTGCAAGTGATGCGGCACGGCCACATACACGGCGTCCACCTCCGGGTTGGCGAGCAGGGCCCGGTAATCGTCCGTCACCTGGCGCAGGCTCGGCAGGTTGTCCCGGTACCAGGCGTAAACCGAAGTCTCGCGGTCGCAGAGCGCGACGATTTCCGGCCGGGCGCTGACCTCCACCAGGTGCAGCCACCTGGCGGCGGCACTGGCGAATTCGCGCCCCATCAATCCGCCGCCAATGAGGCCAAAACGAATCGTCTTCATGGTTCTCGGCCCTGCAACCGCTTGGCTTTATGGGCCAAAACCCCATCCCGTAGCCGGGCGGCGTTATCGTGAAAGATCATCTCGATCTGCCGTCGGTCCGTCACGCCCAGTTCGGCACAGGCCTGCTGAATGGCGTAAATGTCTTCGTACATATAGAGCGTGTAAGCGGCCTCAATGTCCGGCGGCTCGCGATCCTGGTTGAAGGCAAACGGATAGTTGGTCCGGTTAATATAGGTGAGACCGCGATACTGGCGGCGTCCGCGCATATAAAAGACCGGGTTGTCCGAGCCGTAGAGCAGCCGTTGCGGCCCGAGATGTTGCAGGGCGATGCGATGCGAGGCCGGATTGAGCACGGCCGAGGTATCGAAGTAGAGGCCCGGGTCGTCGGCAAACTGCGGCAGCGCTTCCAGCGCGTGCGGCTCGGTGTAGGAACGGCCCAGGTGCGCGATGACCAGCACGATATCCGGGTAGCGCCTGCGGATTTCGCGCACTTCGCGGACGTTGTCCGGGTGGCTCAACCGCGCCGCCCGGGGCACATGCAAGGTAATCCACGCGCGGCGCGCGTTCACCACCTCGAGCACGTGGTGAGGCAGAAAATCAAAAATGCTCGCTTCGAGGTGGGCGTCGCGGGTGTCACGGTTCTCGCTGATCAGCGCGTAGTATGGCTTCACCCCGATAACACCGGGTAGGTCGAGCAACGCCGCGATCTTCTCCTGCGTCCATTGAGGCCGGATGACCACCAGGCTGTGCCAGCCGCGCCGGACGCTCTCCTCCTGCACATAGGCGTTGCCTCCGTCCAAATCGAAATCCAGGCTCGGCTTGCCAAGCGCAATGCAGCTCACCTGCCGGTTTGGGAACACCGTCTGGTGGCACCGCTCGGCCGAGGCCGCGTCAATGGGCTCCGCGACCTCGTTCACCCAGTATTGCCGGCGCATGGTTTCGGTCATCGGCTCCAGGCGGAACCGCGGGTCCATGATGTGCGTGTGCGCGTCCAGTATGCGGGCGGGAAGCCACGGCTCGAGCTTCTCGTCCCAGAACGCGCGATCCGTGGAGGTGTAATCGTAAACGTAATGGAGATGGATTGGGTTCATGTGGGAAGCGACGGAGGCAAAGACTCGAGGTATTGCTCGAGCTGTTGCCGGTAAAAGGCAGCGGTGGGGCCCGGTTCGACGGGCTGGCCCACGGGCGACATTTGCCCCGCCAAAACCGCGAGCGGGATTGTCGGCTCGATCAACCCCCGCGCCAGAATGGCCGCGCCCAGTGGACTGCCTCCCTCGGGGCCGGCGCAAGCCAGCGGCAGCCCGGTCAGCGCAGCCAGTATCCTGGGGGTCACCCGGCTGGCCGCCCCCGCACCGCCCAAAACCAGCCGTTCGACGGGTATCCCCGCCGCGCGCAGCACACCGATATGGCGCGCGAGTTCACAGCCCAGACCTTCGAGCACCGCCCGAATGACATGCCCCGGGCCATGCGCAAGCCGCAGGCCGGACAATCTGCCCGTCATGTCCCCGGCAAGCCCGGTCGTGCCACCGGGGGCGAAGAAGGGCCAGCACTGAAGGCCGTCGCTTCCCGACGGAACCGACTCGAGAATCCCGTCAATTTCCTCGGGGCTCCGGTGATCGTGACCGGTCAGCTTCAACGCCCAGGCCAGCGCCGAACCGCCGTTGACCATTGACAGGATCTGGCCCCAGAGGTTCTCGGCCAGATGATGGCAGCAGAACCCCCGGTCGCTCACCGGTCGTGAAAGGGACTCCGTTACCGCGAGCAGCACCCAGGCGGTCCCGGTTCCGATCATCGCCGTCCCCGCCCGCACTGCGCCAGTCGCCAGTGCCGCGGCGTATTGGTCGTGGATGGCCGCCGAGACAGGGATCCCGGCACGCAGGCCGGTCTCGCGCGCAACCGCCTGCACCAGGCCACCCGCCGGGGTGCGCGGGGAAAACAAAGGCGGCAACTGCTCGGGAGCCACTCCCAGGCGCTGTAACACATCGGGAGCGTACCGGTGCCGCGCCGGATCATAGAGCGCGGTCAGCCCGCAGGAGGTGCCATCGTGCCCCGCCTGGCCGCAGAGGCGCTGGACCATCAAGTCTCCAACGAAACCGACGCGGTTGGGCGCGGCCATCTGGGAGGGGCTCTCATGCCGCAGGCGCAACAATTGCCCTATGGCCAGTCCGGCGCCCGTGCGCCCGATGCGCTGAACGAACCATTCCTCGCCTAGCTCGGCCGTAAGCGCGGCATTGAAGGAACGCCCCCGCTGGTCGAGCCAACTGACAACCCCGCCCATCGGTCTGTGGTGCTCGTCGGTGAGTTGGAGAGCGCCGCCCTGGCTGGAGACGCCGATGGCTTGAATTACTGCGGGCTCCACCGATTGGAGGGCTTGCCTGATAGCCAGCAGAGTAGCGGTCCAGATTTCTTCGAGATCCTGCTCCACACCGTCTGGGCCCCGGTGCAGCAACCGGACTGGGGACGCCCCGCGAGCCAGGCACTTCCCGGACAAGTCCGTGACGAGCGCCTTGATGTTCGTTGTGCCCAGGTCCAGTCCGAGCAGCATGGATCAGACCTCGAAATAGTCGGCGCCGAGGAGGCTCGCCGCCCGTTGCAGCCTTCGGCGGGCGTCTCCAAAGAGCACGCCGTTGTGATGGGGCCCTCCCGCCTTGGCATACGCGGTCAGGAAATGCCGGACGTCGCCGGAACACGGCTTGAGTTTGAAATGTGGCACGCAAAAGCCGGGCAAAGGCCCAAAATCCTCGACGGTCATCAAGGAGGCAATAAGCCGCCATTTCGCCCCCGGCCCGAGCGCCAGCGCGGCCAGAGTGGCTGGCCCGGGCTCAAAGCTGGTCACCAGTGCCAGTTGCCGGCCGCGGATGCGGGTGATGGGTTTAGGCCGTGCCACCAACGGCGCTTTGCGGTCGCGCCGGGCCATGGCCACGTTCGCCTCGCCCATGTGGCTCAGGAAAAGACTCTCGCCTGCGAAATCAACAGTGAAGATCTCGGAGAAGCTGGCCGGCGGTTTAAGCCAATTAAAAAACGCAGTGGCGGCGGCGGCGATAAGATCGCCCTCGCCGCCGAAACCAATTCCCTCCGCCATCAGGCGGCTGGCGGCAACAAAGGGCACCGTGGGGCTGCGTTCATCATCGCCGAAAGCCGTGAACTGGTAGGTCAAGGCGTCCAGGCGGTTCTCGGCGACCATTCCCCGAACCGCAATTTCGGCTGAGGCCGTGCAGCGCAAGTCCTCCTCGGTTACGTCTCCCGCCACGGCGTAGCTGCGGCGGTATTCGGCGGCGAGCCGGGAGACTTCCCCGTCGGTCGCGGCTCCCCACCGCCGGATATAATCCTCGACGGTCAGGTTCACCCACGCACAGCCGAGCGAGGCGGCCAGGTGTGTCGTGTCCACGGCAAAATCGCCCATGCCCGGGAAAGGGTATCCAATCAGGCCGATCCGCGCGGACCGAAGCCGTTTCACAGCGGCGGCAGCGACGAAGAAGTCGGCCAGTTCCTCGATGCCCCGTGAATCATTGTCCGGGCTGGTCACATAATGGAACGGGACGCCGCTCCGCATCAGCACGTTCGCCAGTTCCTGCGTGCCGTGAACGCCATGATTGTCAATCATGTCGGCTGGCGTAAAGGTTGGGCCCACGGCCCGAAGTTCCTGGGTGTTCCAAATCAGAATCGGCAGCCGCGTGCGCTGGAGCGCCGGCAAGCTCAATTGGCCGGGAGAATAGGTTCCCAGGATCACCAAAAGGGCGTCCACCCCGGCAGCCTCATACCCCGCAACGGTCGCTTCGATGTCCTCGCGCCGAAACACGGCGCGCGTGAACAGGACCTCCACGCGTGATTCCAGGCCGGGAATGACGGCCCTTCTCAGCCAGGCTTCCCGGGAAGCTCGACGGCCGGGGGACAGCGTTTCGTAAAGCTCCAAGGTCAGGGCCAGCAACCCGATTCTGGGTCGCCAGGTGGCCCCGCCCGCAGCCCGGTTGGGCGCCGGCGATGCCGGCTGCGGCTCTGCGCGGGAAGGCAGTCCCGCTTCTCCGCGCTTCCGGCCAGGCCGGGGCGACTTCAAAGCCTTCGGGGTTCGATGGTTTTTCATAGGCTGTTACTTCTTGCTGCTGGGTGCCAGACGGCTACGGCTTCACAATGGAGCCCGGCCCCCAGAACTGGAACCAGATAATGAATCCGTACCCGGCCGCGACAATGCCGATATAGATCAACCACCACAAGGCAAAGTTCCGCAGGCCGCGGTTTCGCTCACGCTCGGCGGCGGGCAGCTTGGCGGCGGCCACCGACCAGATAATCCCCTCGATCTGCTCCGGCTTGGGCCGGCGGGTGAGCAGCGACACCGTCACCATCAGAACCATCGAGGTGAGCCACACCACCAGGGTGCGGATGAGCCAGTTGTCGTAGGGCATGAGGATCTCGACGCGCTTGAATAGAACGTACTCCACAAATGCCGTGTAGGGGAAACCAAACAGCAGGACAAAGGTGGCGGCGGTCGCCGTTGCGCGCTTCCACAGAATGCCCAGCAGAAAGACCGCCGCGACCGGGGCCGCCACCCACGCGCCGACATTCTGAATCAGAACAAAGACGCCGAGCTCCTGATAACTGAACCAGATGGCCAGCAAGGTCGCGACCGTGAGAATGGTGAAAGCGCTCAGCCGCCCCACCCGCACGAGCGCCTGCTCTGATTTGTTGCGGCCCAGGAACGGCTTGTAAAGGTCCATCGTAAACACAGTGCTGCACGAGTTGAGCACCGAGCTGATGTGGGAAAGCATGCCGCTGGCCAGCCCCGCCATCACGATCCCGCTCAGCCCGACCGGGACCAACTCGCGCACGAGCGACGGAAAGGCCTGGTCCTTGTCGGCCAGGTTCGGAAAGAGCCGGAAGGCCACAATGCCCGGGATCACGACCAGCAGCGGCAACAGGACCTTCATATACCCCGCAAAGATCACGCCCATGCGCGCGTCCCATTCACTGCGCGCGCCAAGGCAGCGCTGGACAATGAACTGGTTGGTACAGTTGTACCAGATCCCGATGGATACGGAGATCGTGTACACCCCCACCCACGGGAACTCCTTGTCGGTGGCGGGTAGGATCATCCTGAACTTCTCGGGCGCGTCCATCATGAGCTGGTCCAGCCCTCCGACGCGGTGCAGACCGAAGATGGTCACAATCAGCCCGCCGAGCATGATCACCACAAACTGCAGGAAATCGGTCCACGCGACCGAGATCAACCCGCCATAAATCGTGTAGCTGCCGGCCAGGACCGCCAGGCAGATAATGGTGACCGTCTCATTCACGCCAAACATGCCCCGCATCGCCTTGGCTCCAGCCAGCATCACCACCGCCATCTGGGCGATGATCCAGAGCACGAGCGAACACACGGCAAAAAGGTACCGGCAGGTGGGATTGAAGCGCCGCTCCAAAAACTCGGGCATCGTGTAGAGGCCGCCCCGTAGATAGAATGGCAGAAATACCCAGATCAACAGCGAATACGTTAGCCAGACGCCCCACTCCCATTGCGCAACCACGAATCCAACCGCATAGGCCACCCCGATCATCCCGATGAAATGTTCCGTGCTGATATTGGCCGCGATGATGGACCCGCCAATCGCATACCACGGCAACCGCTCCCCGGCCAGAAAGTAGCCGCGCGTGCCGCTCCCCTTGCGCCGCGCCACCCAGAGGCCCAGAAAAATGTTCGCGGCCAGGTAAGCAACGAATAGAATGATGTCTATCCTGTGAGTCAAGGCGCCTCCTTTGTTTTCAAGTATGGCGGTTCGGTGTTGGACGGAGACCCATTGCCGCGCTTGCTGCGGCGGTCTCGGGCCGAGCGATCCCAACGGGCCGGGGGAAAGCCACCGGGAGGGGTCATGCGTCCTTGGCGAGCGCCGCCAGCATTTCCAGCAGGTGAGTGGAGAGGATCACCGAGGCGTCTTCCTGCACGCGGCTGGTGCCGATCCAAGTCTCGTAGCCCCCCAGCCGGTGCTGCTCCGGCGTGGGCAGGTAACCGTATGAGCCGTTGGCCAGGCCGATCACGATCGTGTGGGCGAAGGGGCTGCGCTGCTTTAAATCCAGCCCGATCTCGACGAAGGCCTCGAAGGGAAGGCCGCAGATCGCCAGGTCGCCAATCCGCACCACTTGGATCGGGACCGACACGGTCTCGCTCCGCTTCGTGAGCGCGAGCACGCGTTCGGCATAGGGCTGTGCCAGGGCCGGCAGCTTGGCGCGCTCCGCCGGGTCCTTCGTCGCCAGCACGGTGCGCGCGTACTCGACCTGCTCGGCCGTGGGTCGCCGGTAGTGCAGGACCACCTCGCGCTGGAGCAAGCCGAGCCGCGGGGCCGCCTGGTAATTCGTGATGTTCGAGCGCGCGCGCCAGGCCGTGTCCGCCGCCTTGCCGGCTACAATCCGGATTTGCTCGAACGGTTCGCGCGGTGGCCGGCCGACGCCGAAGGGGATGTTATTGATGTTGCCCGAAGTGCCGTTGGCCAGCAGCGCGACGAAGTTGCTCCCGGCGTTCACCCGCGAGGGCATCAGCCGCGCAAACTCGCCGTAATAATCCGCCGAGGCCATGGCCCTGGGCACGTGTCCCACGTAATGCAGCGAGTAACTGGCAAACAGCGCCAGTGGCTGGCGCGAGGCCGCCTCGCGCACATCGAGAATTGACAGGTCCGGATCGGTCGGCCCTGCGGGCCGATCCAGCGCATCGGCGCTCGGGTTCATCTTCACCTGGTCCACCTTGCCAAAGGGATTGCGCGGCATCTTGCCCGGCTTCAGAAACCACCGGCGGTTAAACACCTCCTCCGGCAGCGGCGCGGCGTTGGCCGCCAGCTCCGCGGGACGCAACGCGCCGTGCGCGCCGACAATCGCCTTGACGATCCCGACGACCAGAATCTTGCGGTAGGCCGCCGCAGTAGGCCCGCCGGTGGGCGGCCCGGTATGGGTGTGAGTGGAACAGAGGAAAATCTTGTTCGAGGCGATGCCGGACTCCCGGGCGGCCTGCTGCTTGGCTTCATCGGCGATATCCCGATCCACGTGCAGATGGTCCACCACGACCAGGGCGAGGGTGGTGGTGTCGTCGGCCAGCACCAGGGCGCGCGCGTGCAGGGGATCGTGCATGCTCTCGGCCAGGTTGGTGGTAAACAGGCCGGGCATGTTGAAGGGAAACTCTCGGGGGGAGATGTCGGCCACCGCCGCCCCGGCACGGAGCGCGGGCCCTGCCATTGCGGCCTCTGCGCCCAACGCCCAGGTCATGACGGCCACGAGGGAAACGGCGTTCCACGCCCGCCTTCCGAAATCAACAAACGGTTGTCGCATATAGAATACCAAAGCGCGCAGACGACGTGCGCCCCTCAAACGGGGGCTGCGGCACGGCAACTGGATGTTCAAGCCGCGACGCCTTCGGCGTCCGCATCGGAAGTATGGAGGGCATCCCCGGTGCTCCGCAAGCCGCCAGGGACGCCACGCCGCCCCACAGCCGCTTGGAAGTTGGGAGCCTCACAAGGCTGGCTTGGGAGTTTCTGCCGGCATAGACTTCTTGCCTGTCGCCGCCCGTCGGAGCAGCTCAAAGACGGGGCGGACGCCCACCACGGATGAGGAGGACTTGTTGACTTTGGTGATCACGATGCCTTGCTCGGGCCAGACCAGGCAGAATTGCCCCCAAGTGCCGGACATATACCAGACCCCGGGCTGCAGTTGCCACCAATAGAGGCCGTATTTGTCGGGCAGGTGTGCCTTCCGCATATCTTTTTGCGGAATTGGCTTCCAGCATTCCGCGACATAACTCTCCGAAATCAACTGCCGGTCCTTCCACTTCCCTTGGTTCAGGTAAAGATGCCCCACGCGGGCCAGGTCCCCGGCGCTAATGTGAAGAAAGGCAAAACCGGCATTCACCGCGACTTTGCCCTGCGTCCGGGTTTCGACCGGCGACCATGGCGCTTTGTCGTAAGGCCAGGATGCCTTGGCGCCGACCGGGTCCAGTATTCGCTCCTTCAATACCTCGTCGAGTGGCCGCTCATAGAGATAGGTCAGGGCGCGGGTCAGGTGCGCCGGTTGATCGGCGTGGTAGTTCAAACACTCGCCCGGGGCAGTCTCTTTGGGGAAGTGAAGCTGGTAGCGGGTCGGCTTGATCCCTGCAGTCATCGTGGCCAGGTGGCGGAAGGTGATTTCCTTCGTATGGCTGCCCGCTTCAAACGCCGGGAAGACTTCCTTCACCGGCGTGTCGAGTGACGGGACGAGCTTGTCATCCAGGGCCAGCCCCAGCATCAGGGACGTAAAGCTCTTGGTGATGGACTGGGCTTCGAACTGCTTGCTCAGCGGTCCGCCACCGGCCCATTCGGCCACCAGCCGGCCGTTCCGGATCAGCACGCCGTTGGCCTTGGCTTTCTCCATGAGCTTGCCGATTTCATCAACCGCCGCCACATCCACGAAGCCGGCTTCTTTGGGTTCGATTCGGGACCACTTCTCGTCTGGGAAGGTCATGGCAGCCGGCTTCCCGCCATCCGCACCCACGGCGTTGCCTGAACTCGCCAGCGCCAGCGCCGCACAGGCACAACACACCGCGACCACAGACTGGAGCCTGCTCCGAAGCCGATTGCGCGAATGGTGACGGGTTAGCCCGAACACTTCCCACCCCGTCCGGGACACCAACAGGCCGGAGCGCGGGCAGGATGCCCGTGCCACGGCCATCCTGCCCGTGTGGCCCGGGCTTCTAGCCCGCCTGGCCCATTGGGACCGTGTAAGCGGGCAAGATGCTCGCGCTCCTGCCTTGCGGCGAAATGTCCCGGTTAGAGGCAAACAGAAGCTGTGGGGCGTTTGCTCGGTTATCATTCAGACGCCCATAATAGTCATGTTGCGCCGCAGCCGTCTACCGCTCAATCGGGAGGAGACAGGGAGGAAAATCGGGGAGGCGGTAAACATCTGGCAAACCCGTAACCGGCAGGCAGACAGCCTTCCCAGGCCAGAGGGTAGCTCCTGCATGGCTCCCACATGGCTCCCACATGGCTTAATAGAAAATCTATTAAGCCATGTGGGAGCCACGGGCGACGGGACCAGGACCGCCGCGTAAGGGCGGCGAGGCTGACGGGACTTGTAACGTTACGGGCAGGAGTTGTTACACAGCGTCCAAAGCAGGATGGCCCCGGCCGTGCCGTCCATAATTGGCTCGTTTGAGGAGTAATCCTGCACGTCGTCGTGGTAAACGGCCGGGCCTTGGAATGCTGCCAGCGGGTCGGGCTCGGTGATGGACACGCCTTTGAGCGATTTGAAGATGCGCTCGTAAACCGGCCCGTCCACCAGCCCGCCCCGGACCGGGCGCCCGGTCAACTGCATTGTCATCAGGTGCGGATCTTTGGGATAGACGCTGCCGATGCCGGTGAACATCGTGTAGCCCCAGGGATTGCGCCCCAGCAGCCAGTCGCGCTGCCGGGCGGCGAAGTCGTGATACGTCCTGTCCCCGGTCATGCGCTCAAAGAGCAGGCACTGGGTGGTCAGGGCGACGGTGAGGTTGGCCGAGCACCAGATGAACGGCACGCCGATGCGGTAAGGATTCCGCTCGCCCGCGCGCACGCAGCGCTCGATGCCCTCGCGGTAGTAACCGGCGAGGAGTCTCCTGAATTGCCGATCCGCCAGATCATAGAGCCTGGAGTGGCCGGCGTTCATGAAGGGGAAATACTGGTAATGGCCGGTCTGCTCCTTGCCCATCCAGGATTCCGAGGCTGCCAGCTTTGCGTAGCGCTTTGCCTCCTGCAGGTAGCGCCGTTCGCGCGTGGCGCGGAACAGCTCCGCCGCGCCCCATTCCATGTCATCGGCCCAGGTGGTTTCCTCGTAGCGATAGGGGGCGCCGTAGGAATTGCCCTGCTGGACGCCTTCCCTGGCGCGGCCCAGCTCATACACTTCTTTGCCGGCTTGCAGGCAGCGTTCGGCGAAGGGCCTTTGGCGCGGATCAGCTTTCCAAACCTGGTATGCCAGGCTCATGGCGGCAGCGTAGCGGCCGGCGAGGTTCGCCACGCCCGTGGACGCGCTCTTGTACTGGCGGAGTCCCTGCGGCTGGCCATCTGCGAAATACACCACCCGCGGGCCGCCCTTGCCCCAGCCGTAGTCGGCGATCTCGTTCTGCGGCAGGCGGCGGCCGGTGTGATCGCGGTCGTCGGCCACCTGGTGATAGAGTTGGTCGGGTGCCGGATGCAGCTTGAGCATCCACTCCAGCCCCCAGCGCGCCTCGTCGAGCACGTCCGGGAGGCCGTTCGCAAACGGCTGGCCCAGAGCGTTGACCTTGTCCGCGAACTGTTTTCGGTCTCCGGCCAGTTCGTAGGCGAGCAGCATCTGGGCGGTGGCATTGCCCGAGGTGAGGAGATACTTCAGCAGATCAGCCGCGTCGTGCCAGCCGCCCCTGGCGTCGAGATGCGTGCCGTTGGTGAGCGGTCCGTACGCTGTGCGGCCGTCGAACGGGTGGCACACCGCATCCAACCAGGGGTTGTAACCGCAGCGCTGCTGGCGCATGAACTCGAGCAGTTGATCGGGCATCTCGCGGTAGGCCGCGTCGCCGATGGTGAAAGGCAGCGATTGGCCCTCACCAAGGCGCAGCACATAGCGGCCCGGCGTTTTGAAGGACGAGAAGTCCAGTTCCGCGTGGTGCTCGAACTGGCCCCAGGTCGCGCCGGCGAGAGGCCTGGTCTTGCCATCGAGCATAACCTTGCCGGTGTCCGCCGCCGCCACTGTGAATGAGGCCGGCAGAGGCCCTTTGGCGAAGGCAATGGCGAGCTTCGCATCCTGCGCCCGGTAGCCAACCTGGCTGGCGCGAATGAAGAGTTCGTCGGCCTGGGCGCTCACAAGGCCGGCCAGGAGAATCAACAGGAGGGCATTGGGCTTTTTCATAAGATTCGGGGGCGCTGCACTCTTGCTCAATTTCGGCAGTGCAGACTTAGGCCGAGTAAGGCACGCCGCCACCGGACTGGACACCGAAGTTGAAGGAGACCGGAAGGCGCAGGTCGGTATTCGGGACGCGGCATTGCCCCGTCCCGGCCCGCGTGCGGTGGCGGTTGATTTCGTCTTCGTCCGCCGTGCGCCAATTGTATGGCGCAGGCACGGCGATTTTGGGCGACGCGGGAACTGGCATTGGGGAATGATGCGCAAGAAGCCGCCACAGTCAAACAGGAGTTGTTCAACAGGGGTTGTTCAAGGCTGGCCTCCTCACCCTCCCAGTGGCTGGGGGATAAGACAAGTTTGAACAAATACGGGCGAAACCAGTCAATAGTGTGACTACCCGCGTTTCGCTTGAGCGGCCACGGGCACGCTTTGTGATGTCCGGCTGGAGGCATATTGCTGGTGAGCAGGACAGGCTGGTGGCGGCGAATTTCGCAGGCGGAAAAAGTTATAAGATTTATTTGACAGTGCTTCGGGTATTGGAGTAAAAAAGTGTGAGTTAGCTGTTGGCATTGTTTAACTTTGGGTGTAAAAACGCTGAAATAATTCTATGAAACGAATCGTTGCCTCCATTGGTTTGGTTGCCGTTGGTGCCTCTAGCATTCAGGCGGGAGTGATGCCGGGCTTAACGACAGAAACCGGCAAGCCTTGGAGCGTCTCAGCGACGCTCCGCGGATTCTATGATGATAACCCAAGCGGCATCCCCAATAACTACTCTACCCCCGGTTATAAGCGAAGCAATTCCGGATTCGAAGTTAGTCCATCCTTTCAGGTCAGTCTCCCGATGGACCAGACCAGCCTGAGCTTCGGCTATGTGTATTCCCTTAAGTATTACGAGCACAAGCTGTGGAACGAGGATGACAACTATGATCAAACCCATGACTTTAACTTCGGTCTCACCCACGCGTTCAGCGAGCGGTACCAACTGAGCATCAGAGACTCCTTTGTAATCGGCCAGGAGCCCGATATACTGAGGTACGGGAATTCCTTCCCCACCTTCCGGCGCGTTTCGGGGGACAACCTTCGTAATTATGGCGAGATAAATTTGCTGGCGCAGTTGACTCCGAAATTCGGGGTAGAGGTAGGCTACGCCAATACGTTTTACTCCTACGCTGATGACGACCCGATGTATAACGGCTTGGGCACCAATCCTCAGAACCTTCTATGGCCGAGCTATTCCGGCCTGCTCGACCAGTTGGACCACCGGGCGCACATAGAGGGCCGCTATCAGATAATGCCCCAGACGATTGGTATCCTAGGCTACCAATTCAGGCAGACAGATTACATCGGAGACCAAGTCATTGGGTATGATGTTTCCAGAAATGCCGCCATCAAGAGCAAGATGCGGAATGCCCGATCACACTATGCTTACGCTGGGCTCACGCATAATTTCCGGCCGGATCTGACCGGCGCGCTCCAGGTGGGGGCCCGCTACACCGAGTACTATAACAATCCCGCCAGCCAGGACGACTGGAGCCCTTACGTAACAGCAAGTCTGCAATACACCTATCTGCCAGAAAGCTATTTGCGGTTTGGGGCTACTTACGATTACAGCTCGACCTACACGTGGAGTCCGATTGAGGCTGGTGATATCACGCTGAACGGACAGACTTTCGATGTGTTTGTAGCATTGCAGCACCGCATCACCCCGAAGCTCTACGGCAATGTCAATGCGGAGTTTGTGAACGTCACCTATTACGGGGGGACATATGACAATCGAGACTCTCAGTATTACTTGGTTGGCCTGAATCTGCAGTATCGGTTCACTCCGAACTTCTCCGCGGAAATAGGCTACAATTACGACCTTTCAGACAACGAGTACTCCGGCGACGTGTTCGGTACAACGAAATACCATTATGACAGGAACCGGGTTTACATTGGGGTGACAGCCTCTTATTAGACCAAAGTTTGATTCACTGACAGGGGGCTAGGCTGTCACAACTGGCCCCCTTATTTTTTAATATATGGACCCACTGAAAGTTGCTCCGCCGCAGGAAACCAAACTGCATTTCCTGGACTATTGGCGGATCATCCGCATTCGCAAGACCGTTATCCTGGCTGTGTTCTTGCTGGTCGTGATCACAGCCACACTGGTCACCTTCATTTTGCCGGAATCCTTCTCGAGCACCACGCGGATCAAGATCGAGCGCGACCAACCGGACATTAGCGGCATGGCGGACTCGGCAAGAATGACCGGCTATGACCCCTACTTCATCCAGACTGAGTTTGAGCTGATCCAATCTCAACTCATCCTCGGCAAGGTGGTTGAAGACCTCGATCTGAACACGGAGTGGGGGAAGAAGTACGCCAGCAACGAACGACTCAGGACCCCGGAAACAATCACGCTCCTGAAGCAGAGAATTGACCTGCGCCCAGTGCGCAACACCAGTCTTATTGAGATTCGAGTCTTTAGCGAAAAGGCAGAAGAGGCTGCCAGGATCGCCAATGCACTCGCGGAGGCTTATAGTGCCCACCGCCAGCAGCAACGCGCGCAGTTGAGCCGGGGAGGGATCAAGGCCCTGGAAGAACGCTTCGCAGAGCAGGAGGCGAAGGTCAAGGCTGCGCAAGAAAAGGTGGATACGTTGCGCAAGGAACTGAACATCTCCGATGCCATGGCAAGCGGAGAGGGACCGTCCCCCCTGATGACAGCCGAGACGCTGCGCAAGATTGAAAGTCTGCGCATAGAAAGCCAAGCCGAGTATGTCCGGCAGGTCACTTTGTTGGACCGCCTCAAGAGTCTTGGGAAGGAACTGGGGCCGGAGGGTCTTGCACAAGCCATCACGACTGCCGCCCCGGACACCTTGCTCAGTTCCCTGCTCGACCAGTTGACCATGGCAGAGCAAAGGCTGGTCGCTCTGGAGAAAGACTACGGGCCGGAGCATGCGGAGGTGCTTAAGTGCAAGGGCATGGCGGATGATCTGCACAAGAAGGTCAAGAGCCGCGTGGATGGCATTATGCTCGGGTTGGACACTCGGGTGCTTTCTCTCAGCAACAGTCTTGTCAACCTGCAACAGGAAGTCGGCAGGGCCACGACCAACGACGTCACGCAAGCCAACTTGACCCGGCCTTATTTTGAAGCCAAGCGCGCGCTGGAAGAACTCCAACGCTTCCGCCAGATTCTCGACGCGAAGATCGCATACGAGAAGATTGACGTCGAACTGCCCAAGACCATGATGGTCGAAGTGGTGGACAGAGCGATGCCGGGCCTGCGTCCGGTGCGGCCCAACAAACCGCTCAATATTGCTCTGGGCATTATCATCGGCCTAGTGGTCGGAGTTGGGTTGGCATTTTTCATCGAGTACCTGGATACGAGTGTAAAGACGATTGATGATGTGGAGCGTTCGCTGCAATGTCCTGTGCTGGGCGTTATTCCACAGAATGTCGGCTTGCTGGTGGACGAAGGGACCGAGAGCCCGCACGCGGAGGCTTATCGCGTCTTGCGCACTAATCTTCTCTTCTCGCGCAAGGACGATAAGCTGAACACCATCGCTATCGTTAGCGCGGGAGCGGGCGAAGGCAAGTCCACCACCGTCTTTAACCTGGCCGCCGTCTTCGCCCAGAGCGGGCAACGAACGGTCATAGTGGACTCCGACCTGCGGCGGCCGACGCTGCACAAGATGCTCCACGTGACCAATGCCATCGGGCTCACCAATTATCTCTTGAGGCAAAACACCCTGGAGGAAGTGATTCAAACCACCAGCTTGCCGACGCTGGACTTCCTGGCGAGCGGCAAATTGCCGAGCAGCTCGCTGGGCATTCTGAGTTCCACCCAGATGAAGGACTTGATCGGTGAATTGAAGCAGCGCTATGACTTTGTGTTTTTTGATTCGCCGCCGATTATGGGCGTGAGCGATGCTTCGATTCTCGCTAGCGAAGTGGACATGACCATTCAGGTCATCCAGTACCGCCGCTATCCGCAACCGATGAACATCCGCGCCAAGCAGTTGATTGAGAAAGTTGGCGGCAACCTGGTGGGTATCGTGCTGAACAACATCAACATGTCGCAGGACGAGAGCTACTACTACTACAGTGGCTACTACCATGATTACTACTATCGTAGCGAGGAACAACAGGAACCGGCCGCGAAGGAGGGTGCCGAATCCGAGGACAAGGCCAAGTTGGACATTAAGCAGAAGTATTAATAGGGATTTAGATTGAATGAGCATCACAAATGTTGGTAAGCAGCTAGGGCATTGGGGAGCAGTCTGCGGTTTATTCCTGGCGGTTGTCTGTCTGTGTGGGTGCCGCACGCAATCACAAGAAATGCAGCTTGCGGGCATTGCCATGACCAATGCCGTCGCGCCCGAACCGGAAGTATTCCGCGTGGGCGATTCGTTGACCATCGTCTACTCCGATCTTCCCCAGGTCACCCCGGAATTCTCAGGAAAGATCAAGGAGGATGGAACCATCACCCTGCTCTTGAACAAGTCTTTCACAGCCGCCGGCAAGACTGCGGGTGAGTTGGAACGGGACATCCGGGCATATTATGTGCCGAACTACTACAAGAACCTGACCGTGACTGTGAAGCCGGTGGAGAGTACTCGTTGGTACTACGTTTACGGCGAGGTGAAATCTCCCAATCGGCAGATCTATAACAGCCGCATTACGGTGTTGCAGGCGATTGCCTCAGCCGGCGGATTCACAGACTTTGCCAAGAAGAAGAAAGTCAAACTGACGCGCGTGGATGGCCGCGCTCACACCATCAACTGCCCCAAGGCACAGGAGAATCCCATCCTGGACTTGGAGGTTTATCCGGGCGACAAAGTCTATGTCCCACGCCGCATTTGGTGATGGTTCAGCTTAAGCTGCTGTCCGGGAAAAAGGCGGGCACCGCATGGGTCGCCCGCCGTTTTCCTGTACGAATCGGGCGTTCCAACGCCGCCGATCTGCAACTGGAGGATGAGGGCGTTTGGGATCAACACCTGCAACTGGACTTCGACCCTGCGCAAGGCATCGTCCTAATCGCTCATCCCTCCGCGCCTGCGACGGTTAATGGGCACCCACTCCAACAGACCGTCCTGCGCAACGGCGACGGCATTCACATCGGTGCGCTTAAGATGCAATTCTGGCTCAGCGAAACCCGCCAGGACGGCCTGCGCTGGCGTGAAGGGCTAACCTGGGTGGCAATCAGCGCAATTTCCCTCGGCCAGGTCGGCCTCATTTACCTGCTCCGGTAGCTCCTCTGGCCCCGGTTAATGCCGGAAGTGTCTTGTGGCGGTAAACGCCATTGCCACGTCGCGCTCGTTTGCTGCCGCAGTCACTTCCGCATCGCGCACTGAACCACCCGGCTGAATCGCCGCCGTCGCTCCTGCCTCTGCTGCCGCGATTAGGCCGTCCGGAAAGGGAAAGAACGCATCACTGCAAACCACGCTGCCTTTGAGCGATAGGCCCGCTTCCCCAGCCTTCCACACAGCGATGCGGCTCGAGTCCACCCGGCTCATCTGGCCCGCGCCAATACCCAGGGTCCGATCGGCGGCGACAAACACGATGGCATTAGACTTTACATGCTTCACAACTCGCCAGCCGAACAACATTGCCTTGCGTTCCGCTTCCGTAGGCTGGCGGCGAGTCACAATCCTCAGGTCGTCGGAGGTCGTTACCCGCAAGTCACAGTCCTGCCATAAGTAGGAGTCAGCGCCCACGCTGCGCACGGTCCACGGCTGCGCTGTTAGCGGGGATCCCAAGCCCTTGATAATGCGCAAGTTCTTCTTCTTCTGCAAAACGTCGAGCGCCTCAGCCGTGAAGTCGGGCGCGACGATCACCTCGCTGAAAATCTCCGCAATCGCTTCCGCGCACGCCCGATCAAGCGCCCGGTTCAACGCAATGATCCCGCCGAAAGGCGCCTGCCGGTCAGTTGCGAACGCCTTGTCCCACGCCTCGCGCAGGCTGCCCCCTTGCCCCACGCCGCACGGATTGGTGTGTTTCAGAATGGCCACAGTGGGCGGGTCCTCCGAGAATTCCGAGATCAGCGTCACCGCGGCGGTCAAATCGAGAATGTTATTGTATGAGAGTTCTTTGCCGTGCAGTTGCTGAAAGTAATCATGAAAGCCCCCATAAAGCGCCGCCTTCTGGTGGGGGTTCTCACCGTAGCGCAGCACCCGCGCCAGCGGCGCTTGAATCCGCAATGCTCCCGGCACGCCAGCAGTTGGCGCCATGTCAAAGGCCTTTTCCAGATGCGCAAAAATGGCGGCGTCGTAGGCCGCAGTGCGCGCAAACGCCTTGGCGGCCAGCTTGCGTCGCAGTTCCAGCGTGGTTTGCCCATTTGTCTTAATCTGTTCCGCGACCGATTCATAGTCGCCGGGATCCACTACCACCGTCACGCTTTCGTGGTTCTTGGCTGCGCTGCGCAGCATGGAAGGCCCCCCGATGTCAATGTTCTCGATGGCCTCTGCCAGCGCGACGTTGGGCCGGGCGACGGTCTGTTCAAACGGATACAGATTTACCACCACCATATCAATCGGTCGGATGTCGTGCATGCGGATCGCAGCTTCGTGGTCTTCATTTCCACGGATGTAGAGCAGCCCACCATGTACTCTGGGGTGGAGCGTCTTGACGCGGCCATCCAGCATCTCAGGAAAACCGGTGTAGCTGCTGAGGTCGGTAACATGCAAGCCTGCCTCGCGAAGTGCCTTGGCCGTCCCGCCTGTAGAAATCAACTCCACCCCTGCCCCGGCCAGCACCTGAGCCAGCGAAGCGAGTCCTGTCTTATCAGAAACCGAGAGCAGCGCGCGTCGAATTTTCTCCATAACCAAGCCACACCTTCCTCTACCGACGCTTGCCCTGTCAATCGGCAAAGTTCCATTTCAGGACGGGCTTTGGGCGGGCACCTCGAGTTTGGCCGCGAGTAAGAACAAAACAATCGTCCGTCCAAAAGAAAGAGCCCAACGAGCAGAGGAAGCCTCGTTATTCAACCAACGGCCCGCGGAGATCAATCACTCCCGCCTTCACCCATATTCTGGTGGCAGTAACTTCGGGAACGAGCCCCTCCCATCTGCCAATTCCCCGTCGCCGTCTCGCAAAAGTCCCGAGCGCTCTCGACTTCCCGCTGCGCTTGGGGCAGCTTGGAACGGTGAGTGCGAATGCGTTCTCCGCGGCAGCCCCTCTTCAGAGTCTGGGGAAGTGCCCAACGGATGTTGCCGTCCCAACCACAAGCCAGTCGCCCTCCGCTGCCAAGATCAACCTCTTCCGATCCCTGTTCCGCGGGCGCGACGATGTTTACGCCAGGCGATTTGAAAGCCGAAAGACCGGTCGGGCAGGCTACCAACCGGCTTGCGCCAATGATTGGGCGCGTGGCTTATGCGGCAAGCCCCGCGTGAAGTGCGTGGACTGCCCTAACCGCCGCCTCCTGCCGGTGACGGATGAGGTTGTCCGTCAACATCTCACTGGTGCGGACGACCGCGGCAGGGAGTTCGTCATGGGCCTCTACCCGATGCTCGCTGACGAAGCCTGCTGCTTGCTCGCCATTGACCTTGACGGCGAGGGATGGGCGGAGGATGCAAAGGCCTTGCAGCACACCTGCCAGCGTCTAGCGCTGCCAACCGCTTTGGAACGGTCCCGCTCAGGTCAGGGCGGCCATCTGTGGTTCTTCTTTGAAGAGGCGCTGCCAGCCAGCATCGCGAGGAACCTCGGCTCACACCTCCTCACTGAGACCATGGAACGCCGGCCGGAGCTTGGGCTGACATCCTACGACCGGCTCTTCCCTAATCAAGACACCCTGCCCAAGGGCGGCTTCGGCAACTTGATCGCGCTTCCGCTCCAGAAGCAGCCGCGGACAGTGGGCAACAGCGTATTCCTGGACAGCCAGTTTCAGCCCTACGCAGATCAATGGGCATTTCTTTCCTCCGTGCGGAAGATCGGCCGCGCACAAGCCGAGTCACTCGCACGGGATGCCGAGCGCCGAGGGCGCATTACTGGCGTAAGGTCGGCTGTGGGTGAGGAAGACGACGAGCTTCCCTGGACCGCGCCGCCATCGCGCCGACGGAAGGAACCTCTCATTGCGGATCCATTGCCCAAGTCCGTCGAGTTGGTGCTAGGCGACCAGATCTACATCGCCAAAGAGCAACTTCCGCCGGGGCTGCGCAACCGCCTGTTGCGGCTGGCGGCGTTTCAGAATCCTGACTTCTACCGGGCACAAAGCATGCGGCTGCCAACATTCGACAAGCCGCGCATCATTCATTGTGCGGAGGATGGGCCAAAATACCTGGCGCTGCCACGCGGATGCCTGGATGAGACGCGAAGCCTGCTTGCCTCGCTTGGCGTTGAACCAGCCCTGCGCGACGAACGACTTGCCGGAACTCCAATCGAGGTTCGGTTTCACGGAGAGTTGCGGGCCGAACAGGAGTTGGCGGCAAGGGCTTTGGCGGCCCACGACATTGGCGTTCTGGCCGCTGCAACGGCCTTCGGCAAGACTGTGGTGGCGTCCTGGCTCATCGCGACCCGTGGCGTCAACTGCCTGGTCCTTGTGCATCGCCAACAACTGCTGAACCAATGGGTGGAGCGCCTGGCCTCCTTCCTCGATGTGCCGGCGAAGTCCATTGGCCGGCTCGGAGGCGGGCGCAAGATCCTCACCGGCAAAGTTGACGTGGCGCTGATACAAAGCCTGGTCCGGAAGGGTGTGGTGCATGATTGCGTTGGAGCCTATGGGCACCTTGTTTTTGATGAATGCCACCACCTCCCGGCGACCAGCTTTGAGATGGTCGCACGTCGAGCAAAGGCGCGTTACGTCACGGGGCTCTCCGCCACCATCACCCGCAAGGACGGGCATCATCCGATAATCTTCATGCAATGCGGCCCGGTGCGCTACCGGGTCAGCGCCCGACAACAGGCCGCAGAACGGCCTTTCACACACCACGTCCTGGTGCGACCGACGAGCTTCCGTGCTCAAGAAACCGAAGAGGCGGATTCGCGAGTCGAATTTCAGAAGTTGACTGCGGCCCTGATGCACGCGACCGACCGCAACCAGATGATTTGCGCGGACGTCCTCGCCGCGGTGAAGGCCGGGCGGTTTCCGCTTCTGCTAACCGAGAGAACAGAACATGTGCAAATGCTGGCCGATGAATTGGCGAAAGCGATCCCGCATGTCATCACTCTGCAGGGGGGCATGGGAAAGAGGGCGCTGCAGGCGGCGATGGTCTCGCTTGCCCAGGCGCCAGAACAGGAGGGCCGCGTGTTGGTGGCGACAGGGCGCTACATAGGCGAGGGGTTTGATGAGCCGCGGCTGGACACGCTCTTCCTGGCCTTGCCGGTCTCGTGGCGGGGAACAATTGCACAATACGTGGGGCGTCTGCACCGGCTGCATGAAGGCAAGCGCGAGGTGCAGGTGTATGATTACGCGGATTTGAACGTGCCGATGCTCGCCCGCATGTTCGACCGACGCTGCATCGGCTACGAAGCCGCCGGGTATACGCTATTGATTCCGGGCAGCGCAGTGCCTGGCTGGCCAGCGGAGGTTCCCTTGCCAATAGCCCCGGAGTGGAAGCGGGAGTACGCCGCGAGTGTCCGCCGGTTGGTACGCGATGGCGTGGATGTCCCGCTGGGAAACTTGTTTGTTCACGCAGCTCAGCCGCCCAGCTCCGGAGATGAGGGCGCGGCGCGAGCTCGGAGCGCCGCCGAAGTGTTCCTCTTCCGGCGCCTGCAAACCCTCGATGCGACGTCCGGCAGTTTCCAGCCCAACGCGAACCTGCCGATCTCCTTCGATGCGAAGGGCTCAATGGAGGTGGATTTTCTCTGCCAAGCCGCCCGATTGGTGATCGAACTTGATGGCCCGCAGCACCTGGCTGATCTCGATGCTTACCGCCGGGACCGTCGGAAAGATGCAGCCCTGCAGGAACGGGGATATTTTGTGCTGCGCTTTCTGGCCGAAGACGTCGCCAGACAATTGGACACCGTGTTGGAAGCCATCCTGCGAGCGAAGGCGCATCAAGCCGCCAGGATGCCTTGAGTCCAGGAGGCCCCGAGGCAACAAAAAAGCCGAAGCCCGTTTTCCGGACCTCGGCGTTTATAGAAAAACTGGCGGCGACCTACTCTCGCGGAGTCTATAAAACCACTACCATCGGCAAGACTGTGTTTGACGGCCGTGTTCGGAATGGGAACGGGTCGGACCACAGCTTCAAAGCCACCAAAAAATCACAAAGAACACCGCCGCCCTCGGCGGGTTCTCTGAAAACTGCACACAGGAGACTATCAGGATTACAATTCGCGAGTTGAAATCGCTCTTGCCCTTCAAAGAAGGGAAAGAAGCGATCAAGCCGCACGACCGATTAGTATTAGTCCGCTAAACGGATTACTCCGCTTGCACGCCTAACCTATCAACCCGGTAGTCTTCCGGGGGTCTTTAGGAACCTTGCGGTCCGGGAAACATTATCTTGGGATGAGCTTGGCACTTAGATGCATTCAGCGCTTATCTCTTCCGCACATGGCTACGCAACGATGCCGCTGACGCGACAATTGCCACACCAGAAGTGCGTCCAACCCGGTCCTCTCGTACTAAGGTTGGAACCCCTCAAGTTTCCTGCGCCCACAGTGGATAAGGACCGAACTGTCTCACGACGTTCTGAACCCAACTCGCGTGCCGCTTTAACCGGCGAACAGCCGGACCCTTGGGACCTTCTCCAGCCCCAGGATGCGACGAGTCGACATCGAGGTGCCAAACCGAGTCGTCGATATGAACTCTTGGACTCGATCAGCCTGTTATCCCTAGCGTACCTTTTGTCCGTTGAGCGACGGCAATTCCACATTAAACCGTCGGATCATTTGGGCCTGCTTTCGCACCTGCTCGACTTGTAGGTCTCACAGTTAACCTGGCTTCTACCCATACGCTCGACGCATAGTTGCCAACCATGCTGAGCCAAGCTTAGCGCTCCTCCGTTACTCTTTCGGAGGAAACCGCCCCAGTCAAACTGACCCGCACGCACTGTCCCTCATCTGGTTGACAGACTGAGGTTAGAATCCTAATTAGCCAAGAGTGGTGTTTCACATTGCGACTCCACGGGAACCGAGGCTCCCGCTTCAAAGTCTCCCACCTACGCTACGCATGATTAATCAAGACACAATACGAGCTTACAGTAAAGGTGCATAGGGTCTTTCCGTCCTACTGCGGGCAGGCGGCATCTTCACCGCCGTTACAGTTTCGCCGAGATCCTCTCCGAGACAGTCGTTCAGTCGTTACACGATTCGTGCAGGTCGGAACTTACCCGACAAGGAATTTCGCTACCTTAGGACCGTTATAGTTACGGCCGACATTCACTGGGACTTAAAGACCGAGCTTCGCCTTGCGGCTAACAAGATCTCTTAATCTTTCAGCATTGGTCACGTGTCACACCCTATACGTCGTCTTGACGACTTTGCAGAGTGCTGTGCTTTTGTTAAACAGTCGCTAAACGCAATTTACTGAGACCCGCCAGAGCCACATTGCTGCAACTCTATTGGGCACCCCTTCTCCCGAAGTTACGGGGCTAATGTGCCGAGTTCCTTAGAGAGGTTTCTCTCGCGCGCCTGAGTGCGCTTACACTCACCCACCTGTGTCGGTTTACGGTACGGGCGAATAAGACATACTATGCAACTTTTCTCGGCAACTTCTCCACCGGTGCGCTTCGGCCGAAGCCTAAGCTCAGCATTCGATTGCCTAGCCGATGTTTTCCGTTGCGTCATCGCATAGCTAATTCTTACCCGGCGCAGGAATATTTAACCTGCTGTGCATCCGCTACGCCTTACGGCCTCGCGTTAGCTCCCGGCTAACCCTGGGAGGACGAACCTGGCCCAGGAAACCTTGGGTTTACGGCGACCAGGATTCTCACCTGGTTTATCGCTACTCGTGTCTGCATTCTCACTAATCAGCGCTCCACCGTCCGTTTTCGTTCGGCTTCGCAGCGCTGATTACGCTCTCCTACCACTCGCAAGATTCGAAAATCCTGCGAATCCATAGCTTCGGTATGTGATTTAATCGCCAATCATTTTCGGCGCGACATCGCTCGATGAGTCAGCTGTTACGCACTGTTTAAATGATGGCTGCCTCTAAGCCAACATCCTCACTGTTTAAGCAACGTCACATCCTTTCCACTTAATCACATTTTGGCACCTTAGCTGATGGTCTGGACTGTTATCCTCTCGGCAATGAACCTTATCGCCCACTGCCTAACTGCTGTGATACTGAGATCCATGGCATTCGGAGTTTGATTGGTTTTGGTAACCTGGTGGGGTCCCTAAGCCATTCAGTGCTCTACCTCCATGGAGTACTTCCACAACACTCGCCCTCAAGCGATTTCGGAGAGAACCAGCTATCACGGGGTTTGATTAGTCTTTCGCTCCTACTCTCAAGTCATCTCAGGATTTTTCAACATCCACGAGTTCGGTCCTTCACCTGGTGTTACCCAGGCTTCAACCTGCTCAAGAGTAGATCACCTCCGCTTCGGGTCTATTGCCCGCGACTTGGTCGCGCTGTTGGCACTCGGTTTCCCTTCGCCTCCGCCGCAAAACGGCTTAGGCTGGCCACGGACAATAACTCGCAGACTCATTATGCAAAAGGCAAGCAGTCACCGGCTCCATTCTGGAGTCTGGATCGGACTCTTCCGTCCGACCTGGCTCCGGAATGGAGCCGGCTCCTACACATTGTAGGCATATGGTTTCAGGTACTATTTCACTCCGCTAGCAGCGGTTCTTTTCACCTTTCCCTCGCGGTACTAGTTCACTATCGGTTGCCAAGGAGTATTTAGCCTTATCCGGTGGTCCGGACAGATTCATGCAGAGTTTCACGTGCACCGCATTACTTGGGATACCTCTAGGGGGCTTCGAACTTCGCTTACCCGGCTGTCACGGTCTATGGCCCATCTTTCCAGATGGTTAAGCTCGCTCTCTACCTCCCACATTAAGGTCCCTCAACCCCGGGAAGACAAGTCCTCCCGGTTTAGGCTGTTCCGCTTTCGCTCGCCACTACTGACGGAATCGCTTCGTTTTCTTTTCCTGGGGTTACTGAGATGTTTCACTTCACCCCGTCTCGCCTCGCCGGACTATGAATTCATCCGGACGATACTCCGGTATTACCCGGAGTGGGTTTTCCCATTCGGAGATCCACGGATCAAAGCCTGCTTGCGGCTCCCCGTGGCTTATCGCAACTTACTACGTCCTTCATCGCCTCTTGGCACCAAGGCATTCACCATAAGCCCTTAGTAGCTTGATCACAAAGTTACCTCGCTGCTCCCCTCGACAGGGAACAACAAGAACTCAGCGAACTGTAATTTGCCCTAGTTATCTACCTATGTGCAGTTGTCAAAGAACACCGCCGGCTTGTTAGCGCCCGGAGATGCAACCCCGGACGATTCAGGTCGGCAAATTCATCATGCAAGTGGTCTCCAGCCGCGCCGAGCGCTTCAGGATGGTGGGCGTGACTGGAGTTGAACCAGTGACCCTGCGCTTATCAAGCGCATGCTCTAACCAACTGAGCTACACGCCCATAGGGGTTGGTGGAGCTGAGGAGACTCGAACTCCCGACCTATAGCTTGCAAAGCTACCGCTCTACCAACTGAGCTACAGCCCCTTTTGAGTGCGGAGTGTCGAATAGGGAGTGCTCAATCACACCCACTCCGCATTCCGCATTCCGCACTGGGGCGGGGTTCGAATCTCGACCACTTGCCAAAGAGCATCTGCTCATTGGAAAACTGAATTGTGCGATAAGCCGAACCCAATCAACCCCGAAGGGTTGACCGACCTAGGAGGGCGGTTTTTACCCCGCCTCCATGCTTCTCCTTAGAAAGGAGGTGATCCAGCCGCAGGTTCCCCTACGGCTACCTTGTTACGACTTCATCCCAATCACCATCCATACCTTCGGCACCTGCTTCCTTGCGGTTAGCACGGTGACTTCGGGTACAAACGGCTTTCATGATGTGACGGGCGGTGTGTACAAGGCCTGGGAACGTATTCACGGCGCCGTAGCTGATGCGCCATTACTAGCGATTCCAACTTCATGCCGTCGAGTTGCAGACGACAATCTGAACTGG
>Ga0209201_1000333_pt1 | contig 69183 bp, 48 predicted proteins | sample AD_UKC055_MetaG_FD_184411 | JGI IMG/M metagenome (GOLD analysis project Ga0209201, IMG submission 184411) | Active sludge microbial communities of municipal wastewater-treating anaerobic digesters from USA - AD_UKC055_MetaG (SPAdes) (version 2) | ecosystem: Engineered > Bioreactor > Anaerobic >...
GGACGTGGAGTCGGGTCTTGCGCTTCGTATATACCGGCATACCTCTACATCACCATGTTGGTGACCTTGTGTCAATACCTTCCTCACCAATTGATGCCTTTCCTGTTCACAAGGCTAAGGTTTGGGGAAAAGAGCAAAGTTAGAGCCCCCTCACACACCGAAAGCCACGGTAGTTGCTGGCGTGCGACGGCGCGATGTTGACCCGGTTCGCGCACCGCGTGTTGACGGCGTAGTAGTCCCACGAGCCGCCCCGCAACACACGAGAGGTGGCGGTTCCAGTGGGGCCTCTGGTATCGTTCTGGGTCGCTCCCCCATTCGAATACCAACCGCTGTCATACCAGTCCCAGCACCACTCCCAGACATTGCCCGCCATGTCGCAGAGGCCGTAGCCATTGGGGGCGAAATAACCCACCGTGCTGGTGTAGGGCTGGCTGCCGGTCGCCCAGGTCGGGTGATAACCCCGCGTGGGGCTGGTGTCGTAAGGGTAGGAGGTGCTGCTGTAATAGTTGGCCAGGCTGTGGGTGATGTTGTCGGTGTGAGACCAGGGAAAGCGATGCCCAGACGCGCCCCCGCGGGCAGCCTTCTCCCACTCGGCCTCGGTGGGGAGCCGGTAGCCGCTGGCGGTCCATTGGACGCAGCCGTTGGTGAGGCTAACCTGGCCGGTCTTATACAAAACTGTCTGCGTGCCGCTGGTGTAATAGACGGGATCACGGCCGCGCATTTGGGAGCGGGCGTTGCACCATTTCACCGCGTCGTACCAGCTAACCGTGTGCACCGGGTGGCCGGCGCCCCTGCCCGACCCTGAGTTGTCAAAGGTGTAGCCGTTGGCCAAGGCCCAGGCCTTTACCTCCTGCCAGAGGTTGGTGGACACTTCGTACTTGTCCATGTAGAACCCGCTGACATAGACGGTGTGAATTGGCCGTTCGCTCGTGCCGCCCTCGCCAAAGGAATCCCCCATCCAGAATGAGCCGGGCGGGACATAGCACATTTCGGGCGGGGCGTTCCAATAGCCATCGTCGGCGGTGATCTTGACCTTCACCCGCGACCAGACCAGGGGATCGAGGTCGGCCCCGGCGTCCCACACGATCGCCCGGTTTACGCCCGGCGTGACATTGGTGCCGTAGCCCGCGCCGCTGAAGGTGCGGGCGGGCGCGCTATAGGTCGCGCCGCCGTCGAACGACACCGCGACGGTAATGCCCACGTGGTCCCCCTCCGGGTCGCTAACATCGTAGAGGATATTTACCAGCCCGGTGCCGGCCTGCTGCGACGCGCGCACATTCGACACCACCGGCGGCCCGGCTTGGGCGGCCAAGTTGGCGAGCAGGGAGATGGCAAGGATTGAAACGGTTCCTGAAGAAATGAACCTCTGGCCTTTCATAGGCCCCCCTTTCTACCCAAATGCAGGCCCCCTGTCAAAGCAATTCGGCGGGTTTTCCGTGAGCGCCTTACTCAGGAAGGAGCGCGGACATTCTTGTCCGCCTCGAGCGCTGGCGGTCTTGATTGCGCCTTTGACCGGCCGGCGGGAAGGGGGGCTTGGGGCTCTCGGGCGGACAGGAATGTCCGCGCTCCCGCACGCATGCCGGCGCCACCTCGCCGCTCAGGTCTCCAGGCGGTTGAAAAGGTCCACGCGGCGGATGGGGTTGATGCCCGCGTCGAGCAGCGAGGCGATGGCGCCGTCGGGGTCGTCGAAGCGGAACGCCAGCACGCCCTTGCCTTCGGCGCGGAGGGTGAACCCGTACATGTATTCCACGTTGAGCCGGGCGCGTTCCAGCGCGAGCAGGATGTCAGCCAGGCCGCCGGGCTCGTTAGCCACCTCGATGGCGACCAGGTCGGAGACCTTGACGACGAACCCGTTCTTCTCCAGGAGCTTCTTGCCCTTCTCCCAGTCGCGGACCACGAAGCGCAGGATGCCGAACTGCTGGGTGTCGGCAATGGAGAGCGTCAGGATGTTGAGCCTGGCTTTGGCGAGCAGTTTGACGGGCCGGCTGAGGGCGCCGGGCTTGTTTTCGAGGAACAACGAGAGCTGTTTTACCTTCATTAGTGGATTCTCCTTTGGGTTACATTTTCCGCTGGTCAATGACGCGCTTGGCCTTGCCTTCGCTGCGCTGGATGGTGCGCGGCTGGACCAGCCGCACTTTGGCGCGCACGCCCACGATGGTCTCGACGGACTTGGTGAGGTTGCGCCGCAGTTGTTCGAGCGCGCCCACGGTGTCGGCGAAGACCTCCGGCGTGACCTCGACCTGGACCTCCATGACGTCGAGGTCCTCTTCGCGGGTCAGGACGATTTGATAGTGCGGCAGGGTGCCTTCGACCTTCAGCAGGGCGGTCTCGACCTGGGAAGGATACACATTGATGCCGCGAATGATGAACATATCGTCGGCGCGGCGGCCAATGCGTTTGATGCGGCGCAGCGTGCGGCCGCACTCGCAGGTTTCGGAGGTCAGGGTCGTGATGTCGCGGGTGCGGTAGCGGATCATCGGCATGGCCTGTTTGCCGAGCGTCGTCAGCACCAGCTCGCCCTCCTCGCCGTCCGCGCAGGGTTTTCCGGTCTTGAGGTGGATGATCTCGGGGTAGAAATAATCCTCGAAGATGTGCGGCCCGGCCTGGCATTCGCATTCCATGGCCACCCCGGGGCCGATGATCTCGGACAGGCCGTAGATGTCGTAGGCCTTTATGCCGCTGTCCGCCTCGATGCGGCGGCGCATGGACTCGGTCCACGGCTCGGCGCCGAAGACGCCGGCGCGCAGCGGCAGGTCTTTGAGGTTGACGCCGGCTTCGGCGGCCTGGTCAATGAGGTGGAGGAAGTAGCTGGGGGTGCAGCAGATGGCGGTGACGCCGAAGTCCTTCATGACCATCAACTGGCGGGGCGTGTTGCCGCCGGAAATCGGGATGACCGTCGCGCCCAGGGCCTCGGCGCCGTAGTGCGCGCCCAGCCCGCCGGTGAACAGGCCGTAGCCGTAGGCGTTCTGGATGATGTCGCCCTCGTGCAGCCCGCAGGCGGCCATACTGCGCAGCATGACGTTGGTCCAGACCTGGATATCCTCCCGCGTGTAGGCCACGACGGTGGGTTTGCCGGTCGTGCCGCTGGAGACGTGCAGGCGCACAATGTCCTTCATGGGGCTGGCGAACAGGCCGAAGGGGTAGGTGTCCCGCAGGTCGGTCTTGAGGGTGAACGGCAGCTTGGCCAGGTCGTCGAGCGTTCGCAGGTCCTGGGGGGCGAGGTCGCGCTCTTTCATGCGCTGGCGGAACAGGGCGACGCGGTCGTAGGCGCGCTGGACGATGGCTTTAAGCCGTTGGATTTGCAGGTCCCGCAACTGCGGCAGCGGCAAAAAATCCGGCGCGCTGAGCGGGTGGAAACTTCTCTCTGAGTTCTTGACGTGTTTGCTCATAAACGTTGGGCCTCTTGCGATTGCTCAATCCTATCCGGCCTGGCGGGTGCGACGCAATCAATTGTTACGGCTGGGGCGCGCGCGTGTCAGCCGCGGCCCTGGCCAGCATTTCGAGGAACCAGGGGGGCGGGCGGATGGCTTTGCCCTGGCGGTCGGTGAAGGCGTGGACGGTGCAGCCGCGCACCACCGGCCGGCGGCTTTCGCTTTGGTGGATTTGCACTTCAAACCGCAGCCTGGCCCGCCCCGATAGATTCACGGTGGAGACGACTTCCAGCAGGTCGTCGTAGCGGGCGCCGCTCAGGAACTCCAGGTGCGCCTCGACCAGGGGCAGAAACACGCCGCGCGCCTCCAGAGCGGCGTAGGACATCCCCAGCCTGCGGCGCATCAGCTCAGTGCGCCCGCACTCGAACCATTCCAGCGCGCGGGAGTTGTAGAACGTTCCCATCTGGTCCGTCTCGCTGTAGCGAACGCGCAGTTGCAGCACATCGGATAACCCAATCATGCCCGCAGCATTGCCGAACACGCCGGCCAGTTCAACCAAATCGAGCCCCTGTCCGCGGAAAGCGCGACCAGGACAAACCCAAAGGCGATGGGTATATGATCTTGCCCTATTTTGTGCGGGCCGGTGCAAGCAATGCGAATGTTTTGCGGGGGAGAATCCTCGTCATAGTGCTGGACACTCCGGCTTGGAAACGTAACATCACGCGCGTTGCACTGTGGGCATGAGAACAGCGCAAGCAAGGCCCGCGGTGCGGATAAGAACCTTAAACGTAAACAACTGACTGATGCTCGCCCCCTTGGAAAGGCAGCACTGGTCTTGAAAGGAATGACCGATGATGAGTAAGGCTCATGCAGTAATGATCGTTACCCTGGGGGTCGCTCTTATAAGCGCCCGCGCCCAAACCACACAAACCCCTGCCGCGGCGCCGCCGCCGGCGCAACTCTCCGCCACGGAGCAGATGATTAAGGACATCAAGAATCCAACCTCCTGGCTGAATTGGGGCGCCGATTTTCGGGCCCGGAACGAGTACTTCAACAACTTGCTAACGCTGAACCGGGACAATCCTCTGCACGAGCAGGACTATTTCCGGTTCCGAGCGCGTCTCTGGGCCACTGTGACACCGGTGGAAGACCTTAGCTTCGCGGTGCGGCTGGCAGCGGAGCCTCGCGAGTGGATGAAAGAGGCGGGCTATACGCCGATGCGGAAGACGCCTACGGACGGTCGCACGGGGCTGGACATGCGGGAGGGCATCATTGACAACCTGTGGATAGAATATAAGAACATTGCGGACTTGCCGCTTACGGTCAAGGTAGGGCGGCAGGACATAATCCCGAACCGGGATTCCCTGGCGGGGGATGGGTGGTTGCTGAGCGATGGCACCCCGGGCGATGGTTCCTGGACCTACTACTTCGATTCGGCCCGCGTCAAGTACGAGCTCAAAGACCAGCACACGACCATTGAAGCGATGGGCATAGTGCAAGACCCGCGCGACGACGGCTGGCTGCCAACCATGAACAATCAGAATCTGGCCCAGGGCGACCAACGCGAGCAGGGCGTGGTGGTGCAGGTAGCCAACAGCTCTTACAAAGCGGCCAACCTGACCGCTTACTTCATCTACAAGAATGATGACAAGGTCTCGATCCACTACCCGACCGTGGGCGACGATGCGGACATCTACACCGTGGGCGGCCGGATCAACGGCATGCTGGATGATCACTGGCAATACTGGCTGGAAGCCGCTTACCAGTTTGGCCGAAAGTCGGACACCCGGGTTCAGTATCCTTCCGGGTCGAGCGGCGCATCCCGGGACCTGTCGGCTTACGGCGTCAACACGAGGATGAGCTACCTGTTCAAGGACAGGCTGAATAATCAGCTCACCCTCTCATTCGAGCTGCTCTCCGGCGACGATCCGAAGACGAAGGGCGATGAGATGTTTGACTCGCTGTGGGGCCGGTGGCCGCGCTGGAGTGAAATTGGCCTCTATAGCACCGCGGCGGAAGCGCGGATCGGCCAGCAGGCCAACCTGCTGCGTCTCGGCCCCACCTGGACCCTCAATCCCATCAAGGACAGGATGAAGTTCGCCACCAGCTACTACGCCTTGTTCTCCCAGCAGGAGGAGGCAACTCGGGGTGCCGCCGGACTCTTCAGCAACGACGGCCATTTCCGCGGTCATTTCACCTCGGCGATGGTGGAATACACCTTCAGCAAGCACATGAAGGGGCATCTCTGGGGCGAACTCCTCTTCCCCGGCGACTACTACGAACACAAGCAGATGATTTCCTTCCTGCGGGCCGAGGTCATGTTCACTTTCTAGCGCGCGGAAGCGCAAGGGAAGGGTGGGCGCTGCGGGGGCAGCGCCGGAAATAAACGGAACCGAAAACAAGCCTGTGCCCCAGCGGCACGGGCATAGAGGGTGTCTTATGTACAAGATCATCGGGTCCGACGGCAACCAATACGGCCCTGTCAGCCTCGAGCAAATCCGGCAGTGGATAGCCGAGGGGCGGGTGAATGCGCAGACGCGCGTGCAAGCAGACGGCGCGACCGAATGGAGGACCGCGGCGGAATTCCCGGAATTCGAGCTTGCTGCCGCGGCGGGAGCTTCTGGAGCAGGATCGGCGCCGCCCGCGTTGCCGTCCGGTCCGGGCAGCGGACAGCAGAACGGCCTGGCCATCACGAGCCTAGTCCTGGGATTGGGGTCGGTGATCTGCTTGGGCCCGCTGGCGGGCATTCCCGCTATTGTCTGCGGCCATCTGGCGCGCGGCCGCGCCCGGCGTGCGCCCGCGCAATACGGCGGCGCGGGTTTCGCCCTCGCCGGGCTTATTATGGGCTATGTCAGCCTGCTGGTGACTTTGGTCATTCTGCCCGCGATGCTGCTGCCGGCGTTGGCGCGGGCCAAGGACAGGGCGCAGCGGATTCAGTGCGCCAACAACATGAAACAGATCGGCCTCGCGATACGGGTGTGGGCGATAGAGAACGAGGACAGCTTCCCGTTCAACCTCAGCACCAACCGCGGCGGCACGTTGGAGTTATGCCTGCCGGGCAGCGACGGGTTTGACCGGAACACGGCGTGCCACTATCGGGTCATGTCCAATGAGCTGTGCACGCCGAAGATTCTGGTCTGCCCGGCCGATACAAAGAAGCAGGCCGCATTCAATTTCAGCAGCCTCCAACCGGGGAATGTGAGCTACTCGCTGTGCTCGGGCACGAATGTCAGTGAGGTGAACCCCAGCGTGGTGCTCGCGATTTGCCCGATCCATAACAACGTGCTTCTGTGCGACGGCAGTGTTCAGCAGATAACCAAATCGCGCCGGGGAGCCAGGCAAAGGACCGGGCCGAGCCCCTGAACCAGCCGCCCGAAACGAGCTTGGCTACAGCGGCGTGGTGAAATGGTAGGTGCCGGAGCCGACTTCAAAGAGGCTGCGGCCGGCTTCCACCCCAAGGCATTTGACGCCCGCGGCCTCGGCGGCGGGCTTGCCGCCCTCCCTGACCGCAGCCGGTTCTCCCCCGGGCAGGTAAATGGTGGCGGTCGTGTTGGCCGGGATGGTGACCGTCAGGTGAAATCGGCCGTCGGCGATTCGCCAATCGCTGACAATGCGTCCGCGCACGGAATCGTGGCAAGCGCGGGCTGAGGTCAAACCGCCGACGAGGTTCGGCTTGATAGTGAAGTGCTTGAAAGCCGGCGCCGCGGGATCGAGGTTGATGCCGGCCAGCGCCTTGTAGAACCAGGCGCAGATGTCGCCGAACATAATGTGGTTGCGGGATTCGGTGCCGTTCCATTGCTCCCAGAGCGTGGTGGCGCCCTGCTCGAACCACCAGCCCCAGCTCGGCAGGTCCTTCTGGCTGGCGATGCGGCAGGCCACATCCGCGCGCCCGTTCTCCAGCAGCGCGTTCAAGAGGTACTTCGCCCCGAGAATGCCGGTGTCAATGTGGCCATTGCTCTTCTCCAGCGCCGCCACAAGGTTGTTGAGCACGCGCTCCCGGTTCGCCGGTTCCACCAGGCCCTGGTAAAGGGCGCAACTGAGCGAGGTCTGGCTGCCGTTGCCGTAGAGGCCTGTATCGGAATGGTAGAACTTGCGGTTGAATGCCTGCCTAATGTCGGCGGCCAGGCCGGCGTATTTGCGGGCATCAGCCTCGTTGCCCCGCAAACCCGCCGTAAGCGCCACAATCTGCGCGTCGCGGTAGTAATAAGCGGTGGAGGTGATGTCGGCGGGCGTGGTGGTCTTGAACGGCGCCCAATCGTTCAGGCCGAGGTCCACAATGCCGTCCTTGGCTTTACTCGTCAGGTAATCCACGTAGCGCTTCATCCCCTCGTAATGGTCGCACAGCACCTTCGTGTCGCCGCAATACTGGTAGAGGTAAAACGGAATGAGCAGGAACGCGCTGTCCCAGGCCGGGCCGTTGCCCCATTTATAGCCCCACCCGCTGGTGGGCACGATGCCGGGCAGTTCGCCGCTCGGGCGTTGCTCATCGCCCAGGTCGTTGATCCATTTGGCATAGACGGCGGCGGGGGCGTAGTTGAGCAGGCCCTGCTCGGCGGCGAGGTGGGCGTCGCCCGTCCAGCCGTTCTTCTCGCGATGCGGGCAATCCGTCGGGATGCCTTGCAGGTTGCTCAGGTAGGCCCAGCGGCCGGCCTGCCAAACCCAGTTGAACAGCGGATTCGAGCATTCAAATTCGCCCGCAACGGGGATCGCCGAGTGGATAAACACGCCGCGCAGGCTCTCGAGCGTCGGCTGGCCCGGAAAGCCGGTGACCTCCACATACTGGAAACCGTGATAGGTGAAGCGCGAGTGCCACGTCTCCCGGCCTGCGCCTTTGGCGATGTAGGTGTCCGTCTGGTATTGCTGATTGGTGTCCACCCGGATGACATGCTGCTGGATGTCGGCCCGGTCGAGCAGGCCATCCTTGGCCAGCCGCTCCCCGTATTTCATGACAACCCGCGTCCCGGCCGGCGCACGCAATCGCAGTTCGGCAAACCCGGCCAGGTTCTGGCCCAGGTCGAACACGAAGGTGCCGGGCTTGGGCTCGGTCAGCTTGGCCGGTTTGAGGGTCTGGCTGGCCTTGATCGGCTGCATCATCTGCGCCGCCAGTTTCCCGCCAGGGGCGGAAACCACTTGCGCTCTTGCCCACGCGGCATCGTCGTAATCCGGTGTGTCCCAGCCTGGTTTCTCCAGGCGGGCGTCGTAGGTTTCGCCGCCGTAGATGCTGTCAAAGAGGATCGGGCCGGTGCTGGTCGTCCAACGGCCGTCTGTCGCGATGGTCTCGATGCGCCCGTCCGTGTACTCGACGCGTAACTGCATTAGTAGCTTCGGCGCAGCCCGCCACGGCGCCTGGTGGAAATCCCAGACGGCCCGGGTGTGGACATTGTACCAGCCGTTGCCAAGGATCACCCCGACGGCGTTCTTGCCGCGGCGCAGCGCGTCGGTGACATCGTAAGTGACGTAGAGCGCGCGTTGGTCGTAGCGCGTGTAGCCGGGGTCGAGCAGGTGGTCGCCGATCTTCCTGCCGTTGACGTGCAGTTCATAATACCCCAGGCCGCAGATGTAGGCCCGGGCCTGCTTGATTCTGCCCTCGAGCGTGAACGCGCGGCGCAGCATGGGCGCCGGCGCGGAATTCGTGTCCCCGGTGCGGGCAATCCACTTGCCCTGCCAATCCTGCGCCGACAACAGGCCCATCTCCCACCGAGCCGGACGGCTGTAAGCCGAAGGCGCCCCGTGCTTGTCCCACGCGCGCACTTTCCAGTAGCAGCGCTGGCAGGAAGCAAGCCGCTTGCCCGCATAGGGCACGTGCAGCGTCTGGTCCGAGGCCACCCGGCCTGTGTCCCACAGGTCGCCCTTGTCCGCTTTGAGCAGGCCTTCGCTGCTGGCGACGAGAATCTGATACGCCGTCTGCGTCTGCGCCCGCTGGCCGGACTCGAGCCCCCAGCTCAGGCGCGGCTGCGGCGTGTCAATGCCCAGCGGGTTATCCAAGTACTCGCAGCGTAATTGCTCGACGCTGAGGCTGGCGGCCGCCGCCGAGAGCGCACACACCAGCCCCGCCGCCCACAACCAGCACCGGATGAGCCTTCCCCGCAGCGCGTGAAAGTGCCATGGGGCGGGAATCAAAGGCTGCGTCCTGGAAATGTTGATCTGAGTTGCGTGTTTCATAGGTGTTGTATGCTTCAGTTTGAGACTGCCGGTTCTGTTGAATAATAGCGCTCATGTCGGGTTAAACGGACTGCGGCGAACCAGCCAGCAGGTCACCAGGGCCGCCATGCCGCAAGTAGCCCCGCCGATGGCAACCGTCAATGGCACGCCGAGCCAGTGGGAGAGGACGCCCGCCGCCAATCCGCCCACCGGCATCATGCCGCCGAACATCAGCGTCCAAATGCCCATGACGCGCCCGCGCATACCGTCGGCGACGCTCGTCTGCACCACGGTGTTGCTGGTCGAGAGGTAAAGCAGCATGCCACCGCCGGCGACCCCCATGAACGTGAGCGCCATGTAGTAATTCTGCGTCAGCCCCAGGAGCAGCATCATCAGCGAGAACAGCCCCAGGCCTCCGAAAATCAACAGCCGCGCGGGCAGGCGCCCCCCATAAGTGGCGACCGCCAGCGCCCCGCAAAACGCGCCGACGCCGTTGCTGCTCAACAAGATACCGTATTCGCGGCTGCCGACCCGCAACACGTCCGTCGCAAACGCCGGCAGCAGCACCGAATACGACCATCCAAACACCCCTACAATGGCCACCAGCACCAGCAGCGTGAGCACCTGGCGGTGCTTCGCCACGTAGGCAAACCCCTCCAGCGCATGGTGCCAGGTCGAGGCTGGCGCGGCCGGCGGCACAAAGCCCGGCAAACGCATCAGCAGCAGCCCCGCCAGCACGGCCAGAAAACTCAGCCCGTTCAAGAAGAAGCACGCCGCCAGGCCCACCTGCGCCATGAGATACCCCGCCACCGCCGGCCCGACCACCCGCGCGCCGTTGAAGATGGAGCTGTTGAGCGATACCGCGTTCAACAAGTCCTCGCGACCGGTTATCTCGACCACGAACGCCTGCCGCGCCGGCATGTCGAAGGCCATCGCCACGCCCCCGAGCGACGCCAGCACCAGAATGTGCCACGCCTGCACCTGCCCGCTCCAAACCAATGCCGCAAACAGGAACGCCAGCAGCATCATCCCGCTCTGCGTCAGCAGCAACACCGTCCGCTTGGGATGACGGTCCGCCACCGAACCGCCCCAGATCGAGAACAACAGCAACGGCGCGGACCCCGCCGCGGCGACGACGCCCAACAGCAGCTTCGAGCCGGTGAGTTCATAGACCAGCCAGCTTTGCGCCGTGTTCTGCATCCAGGTGCCCACCAGCGAAATCAACTGCCCGAAGAAGAAGAGCCGGTAGTTGCGGTGCCGCAGCGCGGCGAACGTCTGCCGCCAGGGCAACACGTCCATCGGCCCACGCCGGACCGGTCCGCCGGTCTCTTCAGGTGCCACCGTCACGTCGGCAGCCGTGTTCCTGGCGTCGGGCGGCATGGCGCTCTAGCGGAACCGCGGCGGGCCGCCAAGCGGACTCCTGCCGGCGGGGGCGGCCGCCCTCTGCCCCGCGGGCATTCTGACCGAGGTGACAACCGCGCCACCTTCCTTCCATCCTTCCTCAATCTCGGTGGACGTGTCGTCCGTCTTAATACCGGTCCGAACGCGAACAGCCCACGGCGTTGGCAGCGCCTGGCCTTCGGTTGCGGGGGCTCGAGACTTGCTGATGTTCGACATAGTATCTTTCCGCACAGCCGCCTCTCGCACCAGAGGCGGTCGGGCAGGCTGGCAAGTTACCGCAACTCGCTGTCTGCTCGCCAGTGCGGAATGTGGCGGGCAAAGCAACGCCCGCCGCATGGGAATGGCCTGGCGCAAAAACCTGCCGGCGCGCGCAGCCCACGCGGCTGTTGACTTGCACGCCTTGTCACGGTAAAACGCCTATGATGGAAAAGCTCGGAATCGTCGCTCGGCGGATGCCGTCCCCGCGCGGGGCAGCCGGGGTGTAGGCGCACGTCATGAGCCCTCCTGCCCCACCATCCGATTCTTCCGATCCCGCACAGCCTCCAAGCACGCCAGCCACTCCCCCGCCGCCAGTTGCACCGGGTGGTCACGTTTCGCTCGAAGGCATCCACGGCACGGTCACCGTGCCGCCCCACCACGCCGGATTCTGGTGTCAGTGGCGCGCGTTCGTCGGCCCGGCAATCCTCGTGAGTGTCGGCTATATGGACCCCGGCAATTGGGGCACCGACCTTGCGGCGGGGGCGCAGTTCAAGTACGGCCTGCTGTGGGTGGTGGCGCTGGCCAGCTTCATGGCGGTCATCCTCCAGGTCATCTCGGCCCGGCTCGGCATTGCTACCGGCAAAGACCTCGCCCAGTGCTGCCGCGACTGGTATCCGGGCTGGACCCGCTGGCCCAACTGGGTGGCGATGGAACTGGCGATTGGCGCCACGGACCTGGCCGAGTTGCTGGGCAGCGCGGTGGCGCTGAACCTGCTGTTCCACATCCCGCTCCAATGGGGCATTCTCATCACTGCCCTGGATGTGCTGCTGTTGCTCGCCCTGCAGGGGTTGGGCATGCGGATGCTGGAAGCGGTGGTGACTGTCTTCGTGGCTACTATCGGCGTGTGCTATGGCATCGAAATCTTCGTCCTGCCGCAGACGCAGCCCAGCTTCGTAGAGATGGGCCAGGCCCTGCTCCAGCCCGGTTTTCGTGAAAGCGGCATGCTGGTGATCGCCATCGGCATCATTGGCGCCACGGTCATGCCGCATAACCTTTTTCTGCACTCGGCCCTTGTGCAGTCCCGCAAGCTGCAGCGCGATGCGCCCTCGATCCGCAGCGCCATTCGTTTCAACACCATTGACTCCGCGGTCGCCCTGGCGATTGCCTTCCTCATCAACGCCGGCATCCTCGTGCTGGCGGCCATGGTGTTCCATGGCAAGGAGAGCGTGATGCTGCCCGACGGCGAGCTCGTCCAGTTCAGCCCCGACAGCGACTGGATTCGCATTGCGCACCTGACGCTGGCTCCGCTGCTGGGGACAACGCTGGCCAGCACGCTCTTTGCCGTGGCGCTACTGGCCAGCGGCCAAAGCAGCACCATCACCGGCACGCTGGCCGGCCAGGTCGTGATGGAAGGCTTCATGCGCTGGCACCTCCGTCCCTGGATCCGGCGCATGATCTCTCGCCTGCTGGCCATCATCCCGGCGGTCTGGATCGTTAATATCCGCGGCACCAACAGCGTCACCGACTTGATCAACCTCAGCCAGGTGGTGCTTGGCCTCATCCTGCCACTGGCCTTGTTGCCGCTGATGTTCTTCACCTCCTCGCGTCGGAGGATGGGCCGATGGGTCAATGGCTGGTTCCTGCTGCTTCTGGGCTGGGGCAGCGTCTTGTTGATTACGGCCATAGGCCTCTATAGTCTGCCCGAGTCGCTCAAGACCGCCTGGCGCATCATTATGGGTGGATGACGGCAGATCCGTCCGAACCGTTAACCGATATCAGCACATGAGCTTGTATAAGACTATTCTGGTAACCTTGGAAGGCACGCCGACTGACCGGGCGATTATTGAGCACGTCAAGCTGTTGGCGAAGGCGATGCAAAGCCGCGTCGTTCTGCTCCATGTGGCCAGCGGCGTGCCGGCCAAGTACCACCGGACGGATGCCGCGGGCAAGGAAGTTGAAGAGAGCAAGGCCGGCCTGCAGCGAGTTCGGGACGAGCTTGTCGCCGCCGGCATCAAGACCGATGCGGAGCTCGCCTACGGCGAGCCGGCTAAAGAGATCGTCAAGTGGGTCAAGCGCAAGGGCTGCGACCTGGTCGCGATGAGCACGCACGGCCACCAGTTTATGGCCGACCTGATGCTCGGCACGACCGCGTTCCGCGTCCAGCACAGCCTCAGCGTGCCTGTCCTTATGCTTCGCGCCAAGTGAGCCGCGCGCGTTGCCGGCATCCCCGTATTCCAGATTACCTCACCATGAAATACCACCATGCTTTGCTGCCCGTGCTCCTCTGCGGCCAGGTTCTGCTTGCGGCCGACACCGATGACGCCGCGGGTCAGCCGCATGGAGCACAGGCTCCCGTCATCATTCCCCAGCCCAAGTCCCTGCGCGCGGGATCAGGAACCTTCCGGATCGAGCCCGGGGCGAGGTGGATCCTCCGCGCTGCCAGGCGCGACGAGCGGCTTTGGCAGGCCGCCGGATCGGTGTTCGCCGGCAAGCCTGGCGTCTTCGAGCGGAGCCGCCAGCCGTGGGTCGCCCTGCAAATCGGGTCGCCTACCCAGACGAATTTCCCCGCCGCCCAGGCCCGCTGGGCGCTGGATCCCGAGGGCTACCGGCTCGCGGTGGAGACCAATGGCCTGGTGCTGCTTGCGAGCACTCCGCAGGGAGCCTTTTACGGCCTGCAGACGCTGGCGCAGCTCTGGCAGCCGGCCGGCAACGAATGCTCCTGTCCCGTCCTGGACATCGAAGACTGGCCCGCGATGCGCTTCCGTGGTGTGCATTGGTTTCCCAGCGCGTCCGGGGTGCCGATGCACCAGCGACTCATCACCAATGTGTTCAGCGCGCTGAAGTTCAACCACAGCGTCATCCAGTGCGAGGCGGCCCGCTGGGACAAACACCCGGAAATTGCGGCGCCCAACGCCATTTCCAAGGCCGACCTGCGCAAGCTGGTTGAACTCTGCCGCGCGACCTGGCAGGAGCCCATCCCGCTCATCAATGTCCCCGGCCACGCCGAATGGGTGTTCCGCAACCACAGCAACCTGGACTTCGCCGAGGACCCGCAAACCCCCTATGCCTACTGCGTCCGCCACCCAAAGAGCTTCAAGTTCATCAAAGACGTGCTGGGCGAGTGCATGCCGATCTTCGAATCAAAGTTCTGCCACATCGGCCATGACGAGGTCACCATGCGCGGACGGTTCCCGAACCCGGAGTGCCCGCGGTGCCGGGATGAGACGGTCACCGCCCTGGTGGTGCAGCATGCCAACCGCCTTGCCGGGTGGCTCAATCGGCGCGGCATCCAGAGCATGATCTGGGGCGACATGCTGCTCGGCCCCGGCGAGGCGAAGGACGCCACGCACGCGAAAACGCTGGCCGACGCGCAACGGCGGCGGGCGGAGATTGACAAGAAGATAACCATCGTGGACTGGCACTACGCGGCCGCAGCCGACGAGCGCAGCTTCAAGCTTCTGCGCGAGGCAGGATTCCGCGTCATCGCCGCGAGTTGGTACACGCCGGAGAATATCTGCCGCCTCTCCCAGGCCGCCCTGTCCACCGGCGCCGAGGGCCTCCTGCAAACCACCTGGATGGGGTACTTCCCCGATGAACGCGCCATGAAGAGCGAACTCCGGCAGTTCACCGCTTTCGTGCTCGCGGCCGAATACGCCTGGTCAGGACGCCCGGAAACTCCCGACCGGCTCGGTTATGATCCCGAGCAGATCTTCCTGCAAGCCTACGCCCGCAACCGCTGAGGCACCGCCGGCGCCGCCAACCGACCCCTCCGCCTCTAAGCCTCGTAAGCCCTGATCACCTTCAGAATCGCATTGGCGATCTGCTCCATATCGGACTCGGTGTAGGTGGGGTAAGCGAAGCACGTGAACGTGTGGGTCTCGTGCCAGCGGGCGTTCGGCACCTCCACGCCGCGGTAGTCCACGCTGGCAGGGTCCGCATATTCCCTGGACTTGAAAGGAAAGCCGGTGCGACCAAAAGCGTGGTGCTCCTGAAATGCCCGTTCGGTGTGGCATTGTGGCCAGAAGACCTTCCACACCGGCGCGCCTTCGGCGGCGACGGCGGCGACAAACTGCTTGATGTCGCACTTCATCCTTTCCACCTCCAGCGAGAACGCGAGCACATACCATCCGTTCTGTCGTTCCGGCGTGTCAATGGGGAAGTACTTGATGTGGCTGGATGCCTTTAGCGCCTCGAGCAGGATCCTGGCGTTGCGTCGGCGCCGCGGCATGTTCCAGGTGTCCATCCGCGCCAACTCGGCCAGCCCAATCGCGGATTGCATCTCCGTCATGCGGTAGTTCCAGCCGACCATGTTGTGAATGTAGGGCAGCTTCTGTTCGAGTTCGAGCAGGCTCAGCCGCTGCTTCACATCGTAGCCGTGGTCGCGGAAGCTGCGCGCCTTCCAGGCCAAATCCTCGTCGTCCGTCGTAACCATCCCGCCCTCGCCGCCGGTGGTGAAGGTCTTGTTCTGGCAGAAGCTGCATCCGGCCATGTGGCCAAGCGTGCCGGTCTTCCGGCCCTTGTATGCGCCCCCGAACGCCTCGGCGTTATCCTCGATCACATACAGGTCATGCCGTTTGGCGAACGCGAGGACCTTGTCCATGTCGCAAACGTTCCCATACAGGTGCACAGGCATGATCGCCCGGGTCCGCTTCGTCACCAGTTTCTCCGCTGACTCCACGCTGAGGCAGTGGTCCTCCAGGTTCACATCCGCGAACCGGGGGATCGCGCCCGCCTGGACGATGGAGAAGCTGCTTGCGATGAACGTGTAGCTCGGCACGATCACCTCGTCCCCGGGCCCGATGCCCAGCGAATTGAGCGCGACGTGCAGCGCCGCCGTCCCGGTGGCCACGCTGATGGCATACTTGCTGCCCTGCCACGCGGCAAACTGCTTCTCGAACTCCATGCCCTGCTTGCCGGTCCAGTAGTTCACCTTGCCGGACCGCAGAACGGCCTCGACCGCTTTGATGGTATTCTCGTCGAACTGCGGCCAGCCCTGCAGTTTATTGGTTACGGCCCTGGGGCCGCCGTTAATTGCCAGTTGGTTGCTCATATCAAGCTGCTTCAATTCATGCCGCTGATTTCAGCGCCCCCCTATCGCACCCGGACAAACACCCATCGTCAAGGGCGAAGTTGCCCTCGCCGCCCCCCACAACGCTGCATCAAGCCCGCCGGGACTGACGTGACGGAGACCTGGCAGGGCGTCGCCGGGGCTTGAGTCACTCAATGGCCAGGAGGGTGCCAGCAATGTGACGGGTGCCGTTCGCTGAGTTGAAGTAATAAACAACCAGGGCACGGCGTTTCGAGAGCAGGGCCGCCCAGGGGTAGCCGAGGTCGCCGTTGCCGCCGTCATCGCGCAGGATGATTTCCGGCGCCGAGGCCAGGTCGCGGCATTCCGGGTCCAGGACGCGGGCCCGGATGCCGAATGGCGCATGGCGGTAGCCATACACCAGCAGCACGCGCTTGTCCGGAAGGCGCAACGTGTAATGCGGGTGGCCCTGAAAGCCGGCATCCTGCCAGGGCTGGAAGCTCCTGCCGTGGTCGGTCGAGCGGGCGACTGTGGTGTGGTCATTGAAGTCGGCCGTGCGCATGAATGCCACGAGATCGCCTTTGGGCGTCTCATAGAGGCAGGTTTCGTTGAAGACCACCTTCTCATCGGCGGCGACCGGACACGAGTAGTTCCAGGTGCTGCCCCGGTCGCTGGAAATGAACAAGTGCGTTCCCTGGGCGCCGGGCACAGTCGAGGTCTTGGAGGTAACCACCCAATAGAGCCGGCCGTCCCGGCCCTGGCACATCGCGCCACGGTTGTAGGCGGGTACAGGCTGGTTGAACGGGTCAAGCACGGTTTCGCCCGGAGTCGGCGGCGGGAGGGTCGGCCCTTGCCACGAGTGGCCGCCGTCGCGGGAGCGCAGCAGGTAGCCGCCCAGGAATGCAAAGTTGCCGTGGCGAAAGGGATTCTTCAGCCTGGCCACTGCCTCGGTTTGCAGCAGCGCCCAGCCGTAGCTGGTGCAGACGATGGTGCCGTCGCGCAGTTGGACCATGCAGGGATCCTGCGAGCCGCCGAAGGGATGGGCATAGATCAACTCCGGCGTCCGGCTCCAGGTCTTGCCGTCGTCGCGCGAGCGCACGAGCACAAGATAACTGTTCGGATCGGTGTGGCTGGTGCCGCGCTCGCCCAATGCGCGGCGTTCCGGCGCGCGGCGGAACGCAACGAGCAGTTCGCCGTTCGGACGGCGGACGATGGAAGGAAAGCTGCTGTAAAACTGGTCGTCGCGGTAGATGACGAGGTCCTCGAGCTTATGGATGCCGGGGGCTGCGGCTTTGGGCGCGGGCTCTGCGCGGGCAGGCGCCGGGGCGCCGATGAGAATTGCGAGCGGCAGTGCCAGAACAAGAACCATGTAACGCATGGCTCCTGCATGGACGGAGTCCGCCGGGCGCGCAAGCACAAAAGGCTCTCCGCCGTTCGGCGGACGGGTCCATCAAGCTGGCCGGTTTGGTCCTGAAGAACCATCCGGCCTCTCTGCCGCTACGGCTGCCGCTACGGCTGCCGCACGGCTTCCAGGCTGCTCCGGTTCTCGGTCTTGATGGTGTAACCGGCAGGGGCGGCGACCTGGTAGAGGAGCTTGCCGCCGTCTTTGCGCCAGCGCAGCGAGACGGGGCCGTCGGCGGTCGGGTAGCGGCCTTCGCACCAGTCGAGGCGGGAGTTGGTGAAGCGGAGCTGGACGACGCGGTTGAGCGTGTCCACTTCCCGCAGGCCCAACACGTCGCGGTAGAGGACGCGGACGCCGCCGTGGGAGGCGAAGCCGTGGTTGCAGCTTGCGTAGGCACCGTCGTTTTCCCAAAGCGTGCCGGTGCGGTCGGCCATGTAGAGCTGGTAGGCGAGGGACTCGTCGAGCAACTGCTGGCAGAGACCGTAGCGGGAGAGCAGCTCCAGCCGCAAGACGTTGCCGATGAAGGCGTTGGCGGGGTGAACCTCGGGGAAGGCTTTGGTTTGCTTGCGCTGCGGGCCGAAGTCCTTCACCAGGCGCTGCCACAGCTCGGAGTGCGTCTCGGGTTTGGCGACGTCGAAGAAGAAGGCGAAGTATTGGCAGACCTCGGTGCGGTTGGTGGTGACCTGAAGCTTGCCGTTCACACGTTTGGCGTTGTCCACGAAGAACCCATCCCCGAAAGACTGTTGGCGGATGGTTTCGCGGATGCGCTCGGCGTCGTCCGTCAGGTCTGAGCGGCCATACATCCTGCCCGCCGCATCAAGGGCTTTGGCGTAGAGCATGTTGGAAGGGTAGTTGACGTCCTGCACGAACGAGTTGGCGGCGGACCATTCGACGAAGACCCAGCTTTCGAGCTTCTCGAGGAGGCCGTCGTCGTTGCGGAATTTCTTGAAGTAGTCCAGCAGGCGCATGACGCGGGGCCGGAGAGCGTCCACCATGGCGCGGTCGCCACTGCGGGCCAGGTATTCCTCCAGCTCGACGACGAACCACAGCGCCCAGTTGGCGATGAACACGCCGTCGTGGTGGTCGGCGGGGTAGCACATGGGGAGCATGCCGTCGGGCAGGTGAGCGAACTTCGGGGGCAGGCAGTAGTTTTCGAGGAAGTTCTGCTCGATGCGGGTGTCGCCGCACAGGTCCTTGGCGACGCGCGCGGTGAAGAAGCTGTCGCAGAGCCAGCCGGCGCGCTCGCGCGAGGGGCAGTCCATGAAGATGTCGAGGGCGTTCTGCCGGAAGGTCTCGCGGCCGGCGGCGAACAGCCGGTTGAGCCGCTCGTCGCTGGCGGCGAACTGCGCCTGCTCGACGCCGGCGCTGGCGTATTCGCGGAGGTAAAGGCTCCGAACCTCGCACTCGCCGGCGAGCACGATGAGCTTGAGGTAGCGGAGGGTGTTGGGCTCGATGGATTCCAGTTCGTAACTGCCCGGCTGCAAGTCGTAGCTGATAATGTTCACGCAGCTGAGGCGCTTGAAGTCCACATCGCCGTTGGAAAGGATTTCATCAAAGGTCAAGAACAGGCGGGTCTGGCCGCGGCAGTTGATCTTCGCGCCGAGAAAGCCGGTGAGGTTGCAGCCGAAGTCCACGATCTGGAAGCCGTTGGACTGGAGCACCTGCGAATCGCCCGGGGCCCAGGGCCGGTTGACGGGTTGGTTGGCGGCGTTGGCGACGGTCTGCAATTCGAGGGAAGGGATGGTCTCCAGGTCCTTCTCCAAGTAGCCGCCGAGCTTCGGGCCGATGGCGGTGAGCGAACGGTCTTTCCAGGGCTGGTCCACCTTGAGGCCGGTCCGGACCTGGCCCTGGGACACGAGCCAGGAAGGCTGGCGCACGACATAGTCGGGATAATCCACCCGGCGGGGCAGCAGCGCCCGGTCGGGCAGGACCGAGACCTTGGCCTCGGCAGACTTCGGAACGGGTTCGGTGCGCCAGCGGCTGTAACCGGGCGCGAGCCGGTAGGCCTCCGAGAACGGGCGCTGGAAGCTGTAACGCTGCACCTTCTGCACCCGCTCTTTGAGCAGAGTGGCGGTGAAGGGGGCGCCCTTGCCGCCGGTGGAGGCGAGGACCTTGTCGCCGGCGATGACTTCGGCTTGCAGGAAGGATGGCTGGTCGAGCAGGTAGTAACTGTTGGCGTTGTAGCCGGCCACCTCGAAGGCGACGACGTTTGCGCCCGGCTGAAGCCTGCCGGTGAGGTCACACTCGTCCACCCGGTAGAAGCCGTGCGGGCCGCGGGCGGGGCCATGCGCCAGGAACTGGCCGTTGAGGAAGACCCGGTAGAGCGCGCTGCCCGTGGCGCGCAGCAGGACCTTGCCCTGTTGAGGCGCTTTGAAGCTCGCTCGGAAGCCGGCGGTGACGTTCTTCTCGGTCTCGCGCCCTTCGGGCCAAATCGGCTTGGCGGAGACAAAGGACGGCGCCACGGCAGCCAGGTTCGCGCCGGTCAGCAGCAGGCAGAGCACAGGCAACGCCCAGGCCGCCGCTCCGGAAGCCAGTTGGTTGCGCAGGCCAACAATGCAGTGATTCGTGTTGTTCATCATGCGCGCCCATTGAAGACTGAATCACGTCAAAGCCCAATCAAAAAAGCACGGCAGGAAGAAAAGGAGGACAACTCACGCACACGAGGCGAACACGCAACCGCCGCGCAAGCCACCCGTGGCCGCTGCAACTTCGCGACGCCGGGAGCCCGGACCGTTTTTGTGCTGACGCGGCGCCCGGGGGCTGATATGCAGTGCGCGCACCGTCCGAAGCTATGAGACAACAACGCTGGCTGCGCATCATTCCCGTCGCGCTGGTCATGTACACCATCTCGTATGTGGACCGGACCAACGTCTCCCTGGCGCTCGACCCCACCATCTCGTCCATGATGCGGGACCTGTTCATGGACGACCGGATGAAGGGCGAGGCGGCGGGCATTTTCTTCTTCGGCTACATTCTGCTCCAGATTCCGGGCGGGTATTGGGCGACGGCCTGGAGCGCGCGGAAAGTCATCAGCCTCTTCCTGATCTCGTGGGGCGTATGCGCCGTCGGCTGCGGCCTGGCGAGCACGTTCAGGCAGTTCGAGGTGATGCGATTCCTGCTGGGGGTCGCCGAGAGCGGCGTGTTTCCGGCGACGATGGTTCTGCTGGCCAACTGGTTCCCGCGCGGCGAACGCGCCCGCGCCAACGCCTACTGGAACCTCTGCCAGCCGCTGGCCGTCGCGGGGACCGCCCCCCTAACCGGCTGGCTGCTGGGCGCCTATGGGTGGCAGAAGATGCTGATCCTGGAAGGGCTGCTGCCCTTTATTTGGCTGCCGGTCTGGTGGTTCTGCATTCGGGATCATCCGCGGGAAGCCAAGTGGATTTCCGCCGAGGAGAGGAGTTTCCTGGAAACCACCTTGCAGCGGGAGGCGGCCGAGTTGGAGCCGCCCCAAGCCGTTTCCCTCTGGGCACGGCTTGGCCAACCCGCGGTCCTGGTGCTGGTGGCCATGTATTTCCTGCAGAATTGCGCGGCGTACGGTTGCATGACATTCTTCACCAGCAGCCTCAAGGGCCGGGATTTCAGCGGCGCGCAGTACGGGATTCTGTTCGGCATTCCCTACGCCGTGACCGCATTGATAATGGTGCTCAACTCGCGGCACTCGGACCGAACCCGCGAGCGCAGGGGCCATGTGGCCTTTGTCTATGTGCTGAGCGGCATCAGCCTCATCGCGAGTGTGGGGTTCAGAGAACATTTCTGGCTATCCTACGCCCTGATGTGCCTGGCCATCCCGGGCCCTTTTGCCGCGCTGGGTCCTTTTTGGGCCATCCCGAGCGAGACGCTGCCGCGGGGCGCCGTGGGGTTGGTGATTGGGGTGGTCAATGCTTTCGGCAACCTGGGCGGGTTCGCCGGGCCTTACATCGCCGGCTGGCTCAAACAGGAATACCAGAGCCTGCCCGTGGCATTCAGCGCTTTGGGGGCCGGTTTGATGATCGCGGCAGCGCTGGCTTTTCTGCTCCCGAAAGCCGCCCCCCTGCCGCCGCCAGCTTCCTCTCATGCAGGCCGAGACTCGGTCACCCCGACCCCGTAGCAGCGACGCAAGTCCAATTCCCCATCCATACCCCATCCCTCAGCCGTCCTTCCTCCGTTGCTCCTCCGTCCCTCCTTCGTTGCACCTCCGGTCGCCGGTCGGAGGTGGAACGGAGGAGGGACGGAGGAGCAACGGAGGAAGGACGGAGGAGCGATGGGGGTGCGCCGGTGGCAGCCGCCCGCCGCTGGGGTAATGGCAGCTTGCCAGGGCAGAGCCCCTGCTGCGGAAAAAAGGAAGGGGGCCTCCAGGCCCCCTTTCTGGCTTCGCGGGAGACCTTCAACCAAAGGCTGAAGAGGAAGCCGTAGGAGCCCTGACTTTATCCCCTTGCGTCCTTCTGTCAAGGGCGGGCAAACCGCCTTTCCTTGACCGTGGGGGCACGATCGTCCTTACTGGGCACCGTGATCCGATGAAAGCCCTTGTTCTCAAGCAATATAAGCAGTTCGTGTGTGAAGAGGTGCCGGCACCGGAACCCGGGCCGCACGAAGTCCTGGTCGCCGTCAAAGCCTGCGGGATTTGCGGCAGCGACGTGCATGGCATGGACGGCAGCACGGGCCGCCGCCGCCCGCCGATCATCATGGGGCACGAAGCGGCGGGGATGATCCACAGTGTCGGCGCCGCCGTAAGCGGCTGGGCGGCGGGGGACCGTGTCACGTTCGACTCGACCATCTATTGTGGGGGCTGCGCGTTTTGCCGGCGCGGGCTGATCAACCTGTGCGACCACCGGCGCGTGCTGGGGGTTTCGTGCGAGGAATATCGGCAGGCAGGCGCGTTTGCGGAGTTCGTGGCGGTGCCGCAACACATCCTCTACCGGCTGCCGGATGGGCTGGCCTTCGAGCATGCCGCCCTGGTGGAGCCGTTTTCCATTGCCGTTCATGCCATCCGGCGCGCGCCGCCGGCATTGAACGATGCCGTGGTGGTGGTGGGTGCCGGGATGATCGGGCTGGCCCTGGTGCAGGCGCTGGCCCAGGCGGGTTGCGGGCAGCTCATCGTGGTGGATGTTGCCAGCGATCGGCTCGCGTTGGCGGCAAGGTTCGGCGCCACCAGCACCATTGACTCCGCGAAGGAGGATGCGCTTGCGGCAATTCTCCGCCTGACGGGCGGGCAGGGCGCTGACCTTGCGTTCGAGGCGGTGGGCGTGCCCGCCACGGTGGACCTGGCCCTGCGTTGCTTGCGCAAGGGCGGCGCGGCGACGCTCGTTGGCAACGTCACCCCCAGCGTCGAGTTCCCATTGCAGGCGGCGGTGACGCGCGAGTTGAGCGTGCGCGGCTCGTGCGCCTCGCAAGGCGAATACCCGGCCTGCCTCGATATGCTGGCGCGCGGCGCGTTGCGGGCGGCCCCGCTGATCAGTGCCGCCGCCCCGCTGGCCGAGGGCGCTGCGTGGTTCGACCGTCTCTATCGCAAGGAACCGGGCCTGCTCAAGGTCGTGCTGAAGCCGTGATGCGCGAGACGACATGCGGGAAGGCGAGCGTCCCCGCGAGCCAGGATAGTCCTGGAAGTCAGGGCTCGCGAGGACGCTCGCCCTCCCGCAAGAATAGAGATTAGCTTATGAGCCAGAATCCATTTGATCTCACCGGCAAGGTGGCCATCGTCACCGGCACCAGCCGCGGGCTGGGCCAGTATTTCGGCCGGGCACTGGCGCGAGCCGGCGCGGACCTCGTCATCACCAGCCGCGAGCCGGCGGCGCTGGCTCCATTCCAGGCCGAGGTCGAGGCCATGGGCCGCCGCGCGCTGCCCCTGCCGCTGGACGTCCGCAACCTGAAAAGCATCCAGACCATGGTTGAAGCCGCCGCAGCGCACTACGGCAAGATTGACGTGCTGGTCAACAACGCCGGCTGCAACGTGCGCAAGCCGGCACTCGAGGTGAGCTGGGACGACTGGAACCTTGTGCTGGACACCAACTTGCGGGGGACGTTCTTCGTTTCGCAAGCCGTCGCGCGCCACATGATCCCGCGCAAGCGCGGCCGCGTCATCAACATTGGGTCCGTCACCTGCGTCTCCGGCTACGCCGGCCTCGGGCCCTACGGCGCCAGCCGCGGCGGCGTCAAACAGCTCACGATGAGCCTCGCCGACGATTGGGGTGTCCACGGCATCACGGTCAATTGCCTCGCCCCCGGCTGGTTCAAGACCAAGCAGAACGCCGTGATGTACGAAAACCGGGAATGGGTCGAATACCTCTGCGACCGCATCCCGCTCAAGCGTCCCGGACAGCCCCAGGACCTGGAAGGCGCGGTGGTGTTTCTGGCCTCCGATGCCAGCGCTTACATCACCGGCCAAACCCTGCTGGTGGACGGGGGCATTTCCACCGGCGCGACGCGCGCCTTGCCGAAAAAGTGACGGTAACCAGGGGGATCGGCTCATCGAACTTGCCTCGGGGCAAGGGAAGGACCGACACGGGGCACTTCGAAGGGACTCCGCCGGCAGGTGCGGTGGTATCCGTGCTCGATTCTCTCATCAGAATTGACCACGCGCTGCTTGCGGCCAGATACTGCGCCGCGTGAAGTCAGTGTTTCATTGGCGCGGCTACGGGTGGTTCGTCGTGGCGCTGCTGGTACCGGTGGCGCTGCTCAACTACCTCGACCGCCAGATGCTCGCCGCGATGAAGTTCTCGGTGATGCACGACGTCGCGGGTGTCGAGTCGGAGGCTCACTGGGGCACCATTCTCGCCCTTTTCAAATGGGTGTACGCGGTGCTGAGCCCCATTGGCGGCTACATCGCCGACCGTTACAGCCGGCGGCATGTTATCGTGGCGAGCCTGTTCGTGTGGTCGGCGGTGACGTGGTTCACGGGGCATGTCACCACTTACGAGCAGTTGCTGGTCACGCGGGCGTTGATGGGAATCAGCGAGGCGTTCTACATCCCGGCGGCGCTGGCGCTGATTGCAGATTATCACGTCGGGCCGACGCGGTCGCGCGCCGTCGGGGCGCACCAGATGGGCATCTACGTGGGCGTCATCGTCGGCGGATTCAGCGGTTACGTGGCGGACAGCCCGGATCATGGCTGGCGATGGGCATTCAGCCTGTGCGGCTGGGCGGGGCTCCTGTATGCGCTTCCGTTGTTCTTCCTGATCCGCAACCCGGTGCGCCAGGTTTCCAATGCCGGGCATTCGGCCATCACGCCGATGGGCGCGTTGCGGGAGTTGCTCACCAACGGCTCGTTCATCCTGCTGGTCCTGTACTTCACCTTGCCGGCGCTGGCCGGCTGGGTGGTGCGCGACTGGATGCCGGCCATCCTCAAGACCGAGTTTCAGATTGGCCAGGGCAAGGCGGGGGTATCCGCCACCCTGTTCTGGCAGGTGGCGGCGATCTTCGGCGCGGTGGCTGGCGGATGGCTGGCAGATCGTTGGACGCGCCGAACTCAGCGCGGACGCATCTACACCAGCGCCCTGGGCATGTGCCTGATCATCCCCGCCATGTTCGGCGTGGGGTATTCGCCCCAGACGGGCGCTTTCTGGGTGGCTATCGCCTTCCTGCTCCTCTTCGGCCTGGGGTGGGGGTTCTTTGACTGCAACAACATGCCGATCCTCTGCCAGATTGCGCGCCCCAACCTGCGCTCGACCGGCTACGGCATCATGAACCTGGTGAGCATCGGCTGCGGCGGCATCGCCGACTGGGGGTTCGGTGTTATGCGCGACCACCAGGTGCCGCTGCATTTCATCTTTGGCGCATTCGCGAGCGTGGCGGTGCTATCTGTCGTGACCGTGCTGTTGATCCGCCCCCGCCCGCAGCTTGAATCGCCGGATGCCCCGGCGCCTGGCTGAGAGCGCGGCGCGGCCCCGGAACGGCCCGGAATCTCTGCTTGCCGCGCGTTCTTCTTTGCTGTTACAAGGAGTGCCGCAACAACATGACAGCCGCTAATACTGCCCCGACCAAAGCCAAGTCCGCAGAGCCCAAGCACACCTCGCGCAACCCGTGGCTCTGGGTGCCCAGCCTCTACTTCTCGGAGGGCATCCCTTACGTGATCGTCATGACCATGTCCGTGGTCATGTATAAGCGGCTGGGCATCTCCAACACGGACATCGCCCTTTACACAAGCTGGCTCTACCTGCCGTGGGTCATCAAGCCGCTGTGGAGCCCGTTCGTGGATATCACGCGCACCAAACGCTTCTGGATCATTTCCATGCAGTTCCTGGTGTCGCTCGGGCTGGCGCTGGTGGCCTTCTCGATACCGGGCCCGGCCTTCTTCAAGTGGTCGCTGTTCCTGTTCTGGATCATGGCCTTCGCGTCCTCCACGCACGACATCGCGGCGGACGGCTTCTACATGTTGGGCCTCTCCAAGCATGAGCAGGCCTGGTGGGTGGGGCTGCGCAGCACGTTTTATCGGACGGCGATGATTGTCGGCAGCGGCTTGCTCGTGGTGCTGGCGGGCGTGCTGGAAAGCAAGAATGGCCTTCCGCCGGTGGACATTCCCGTGCAAGCCAGCGCCCAGGCCCCGGTCGTGCCCTCGTGGGATCCCGCCACGGTCGAGCTCGCGACCCAGACCGGCGAATTGCGAGTGCTCGCTCAACCAAACCCGCTGCAGATCGCCCTGACTGAACGCAGCGCCGAGGAAGCAAAGGCCGTCATCACCCAGGCCCAGACCTGGAACCGCCAGCACGGTTTCATCGCGGAAGATAATCCCGTGCCCTCCAAGACCGAGCCCGATGCGCCCTCCTGGTGGACCTTGAACGTCTCCGGTCCGCTGGGCAGTTTTCTGACGAACTACTTTCCCCGGCCACCCAAGACCCTATCGGCTCCGACCGCTGTCGCCGGCAATGTCGGCGTGATCTATCTTTCCCTGTCCAAGGAACCGCCCCCCGGCCAGGACATCGCGGTCAACTTTGGCCGCAAGCCCGGCGGACTCGAATACATCGGCCTGGGCAAGGGCGACAAGGGCTTCAGCCTAAAGGAAGGGGAGCGCTTCGTGTTCAATTCGAGCAACTGGAACCAGCCCGCCATGGCCGTCATCCAGCTCGATCCCAAGCTCAAGGCAGACACCGCCGTCACCTTCGCCACCAGCTCGGGCAATATTCCCCTTGCCTGGTCCATCACCCTGTTCTTCGTAGCCGGGTTGTTTCTGGCTTTCAGCTTCTGGCACACCGTCATGTTGCCCCGGCCGGCCAGCGATGGGCCGGTGGTTACCCACCACAGCCTGTTGGGAGAGTTCTTTGCCACTCTCGGCTCGTTCTTCAAGAAGCCGGGCGTCGGGCTGGCGGTGGCTTTCATTCTGCTTTACCGCTTTGACGAGGCGCAGTTGGTCAAGGTCATCTCTCCCTTCCTGCTCGACAGCCGCGAGGCCGGCGGCCTCGGCTTGACGACCAGCCAGGTCGGACTGGTCTATGGCACTTTCGGCATCCTGGCGCTGACCTGCGGCGGTCTGCTCGGCGGTTTCATGGCCGCCAAACACGGGCTCAGGAAAATGCTGCCGATCATGGTCGCCTCGATGTACCTGCCGAAGTTCGCCTTCGTCTTCCTGTCCTGGGCTCAGCCCTCCAATTTCCTCGTCACCTGCGCCGCGGTGGCCGTCGAACAATTCGGCTACGGCTTCGGCTTCACCGCTTTCATGCTTTACATGCTGTTCTTCGCCGACGGTCCGCACAAGACGGCCCATTTCGCCATCTGCACTGGCTTCATGGCGCTGGGGATGATGATCCCGGGCATGTGGAGCGGTTGGGTGGCGGATCTTGTCGGCTACAAACATTTCTTCGTGTGGGTTATCTGCTCCGCCATCCCGGGGTTCACCCTTGCGATGTTGCTCAACCGCAGAATTGATCCGCAGTTTGGCAAGAAGACGGCATAGCCGTCCCGTTCAACATTGAAGCATGTGACAACGCGAAGAATGCCTTTTCACTCGCCGTGTTTCTGCTTTTTTTCTTTTCTTGCGTTGCGCAGTTTACACAACTGAAAAGAGTTTCCTCGCCGCAGCACTGCCAGCAGGTCTCATCCAGATTGAGCGCATCAACCTAAGATCAAGATTTCCAGATACTTACAGCCGCCATGCCCCCCCCCCCCACACTTCCGCCCTTCGAGATTACTCAAAAAAAGGGAAAGAAAGATGTTGACAGGAAAGCCCTTTTGCCGTTTTCTATTGGCGTTGTCGCAGAAGTGTTTTTGGAAGCTGCGGTGAGGGTCGGGATGGCGACGGGGCGACGAGTATGATTTCAACAAGCGGTAAGGTGCGACAGGCGACGGATAGCGATACCTAATCAAGAATAATTGAGTAACTGAAGCAACATATGAAAAGGCTAATGAAGAACATTGTGCTGGGGTTGGTAAGCGCGGCCTTATTGGTGGGAACGAGCAGAGCGGAGACCTTCATCACCAACAGTGTCGGTCCTTTCACCGATACTCTGGCGCCGACCACAACTGAGTGGAATCACATCTTTGAAGTCCAGGCATTCGATCCCAGCCTGGGGAGCTTGGTGGCTGTTTACGTCGAGGTGACTGAAGATGCCACGGTAAGTGGTTACGTGCAGAACCTCGCGGCCACCCCGTCGAGCTTCAGCTTTCAGTCAGGTTCTGTGCTAACAATGACACTACCAGGCATGTTGGGCTTTTTGCAGCCCAACCCGCTGGCACTTTCTCAGAACTATATTTCTCTCGCGCCGAACGCAACGGCTCCGTATGGCCCCGCATCCGCCTCTGAGAGCGTTGATAGTACTTATTACGCCCCGCTTTCCGGCTGGAAAGGATCCCCGGGCACAATGGTTAAGCTGCCCGCCTACACACTCACAGACCAAAGAATCCTGGGACAGGGCGGGAACGTTGCGGCCGTTTTAAACACTATTGCCGGGGCGACCGTTAGTGTAACCTACTACTATATACCGGAGCCCGGTTCAGTTGCGTTGTTGGCGCTCGGTGGCGCCGTTCTGCTGCTGCGCAGGCGCCGTTAGGCGGCCCGACAAGGGCCCGCTAAGCTCAGGCTTTCATTCAAGAGGCCGCCCGTTGTAGGGCGGCCTTTTGGTTTTCAGGAAGTTCCGATCACTCCTCTGACGGTTTATGTGTGTGAGTATCGCGGGGTGCTCTCATGCGTCGGTGAGGATTTGTTGGGCGTGGTTGAGCGAAGGAGACACTCGGTTATACCTTGGGCCATGAGTGCTCTCGCAGGGCGCGCCGCTGAGGTTCAGGAGTCCCCATCATTCAGCGCATGGTCAGACCAAACGCAAACAAGACGGGTTATGCGGATGATGCGGAAGGGGGGCGACACGATCGCGCCAGCCGGGCCGCAATACCCGGGCGACGCGGACTGCGGCTGAGCCGGAGTGTATCTATGCCGGCACCCGTCGCGAGGCTTACATCGGAGCCAGAACCATCCGGAACCCAGTATTGTATCTGACGCTTGACGGGGTCAGGCTAGCACGCTGGGCCGACCGGCAGAAACCACCGGTGGCGAAATAATTACCACCCCGGATCACGCGGTTCGCTGCGGACGTGGTGGGCCCCTGCGGATCTGTGACCGTCCCGGAGGGATACTCCCCATACCAGTCCTGGCACCACTCACTCACATTACCATGCATATCGTATAATCCCCATGGGTTGGATTTCAGGAACCCCACCGGGTGCGTAGCAACACCGCTGCTATCAAAATACCAAGCGTAAGAAGCCAGGTTGGCATAGCCAGGGTCATCTCCATAGCTGAACCGGGTCGTCGTGCCAGCCCGGCAGGCATACTCCCACTCCGCCTCCGTGGGCAAGCGGTATTGCCAGCCGGGAGCCAATCGGCCTGCGGTGGTTTCCCGCTGTGTGAATTTGGCGCAGTAGTTCGTCGCATCATGCCAACTCACTGACTCAACCGGGCAGTTCGTCGTGCACTGAGGCCAACCGTTGGCCGGCGTGAAGCGGCTGGGATTGTTCCCGATGAGAGCCAGGTAGTCGGATTGCCGGACTGGGTACTTGCTAATGTAGAAGCCGCGGGTCAGCACCACTGTGTGCTCGGCTTCGTCCCAATACCGGTCAACTTCATTGGTCGGGCTCCCCATAGTGAACGTGCCCGGCGGAATGTAGATCATATTGGTCGTTACGGATTGGGCAACGGCGCGGTAAAAGCGGTTGCCACTGGCGGGGTTCTGCGTGTCGAAGTAAAGAAAAGGGCTGCTGGGCAGTGTGATAATCGCCAGGGTTTGCCAGGAGTTCGGATTCGGCAGGTCCGTGGTGGTTTGAATTGCGTACACACAATTCACTACACCCGTAATGGTTATTCCCGCATAGAGGTTCATGCCGACGCCGGTCTGGGCCAAAGCAGGCTTAAGCGTCGCCAGGAAGGTCAGGCCGCCGAGCAGAACCAACAGCCTCAGAGCACGGACTGCTCGTTTGAAGAACCTACGAGGCTTCCCCACGCCTGGTGTCGCCGCGGCCAGTAACTCGAATCGGGAAGAGGTGGCGGTGTTCGCTCTTGCTGCTTGATTTTGCATATGTAACAACTGCGCGTGAAACTTGTCTATCGGGCTGATCCGAGGAGTCCCGACCAACAAGGCCGCCTCTTACTCAAACCGTTCGAAGACGATACATAGCACTTTTTGCGCCATGCGGCAATGCGCCCCCCCTCCGCGACCCCACGGCCAAATGCGCCCCAGACCGCCTGGAAACCGCCCAAAAACTGGACACCGGAGGCGGTGCCCTGTCCGTAATTTGTCCGCGCCCGCACACCTCGGTTTCACGCAAGACCCGGCTTTGCGGTTGCGAACCACCCCGGGTAACTGGTAGCGTTTTGGCATCGGCGAGAAACTTGTCCTGGCGGCTCCGCCAGCATGACCTGAACCTCGGCTGGCTAATGACTACGGAAAACGGACCCGCGCGGCTATGGAACTTTGCGACCTCGAGGCTACCTTGGCTGCTGGCCGGAGGCATGCTGGCGGTCTATTTGGTCACCCTCAACCACGGCGTTGCTTCGGGCAATTTGCGGCAGGTGGTTGAACTGAGCGGCTGGAACTGGCGGCCGAATGTTTTCGCCCCGGTAACTTTCCTGGTCACCTACCCCCTGCGCTGGCTGCCGGCCAGTGGCATTGCCCTGGCCGCGAACTTGTTCGGCGCTATCTGCGCGGCCTTGACCCTGGCGCTGCTGGCGCGCTCCGTGACGTTGTTACCCGGACGAAGGCGATTTTCGCTTCATGCCATCCGCAATGCCTGGCTGCCTCCAGTCCTGGCGGTCCTCGCCTGCGGTCTGCAGCTCACCTTCTGGGAAAACTCCATCCAGGCAGCCGGGGAAATACTGGATCTCCTGCTCTTCGCGTGTGCGGTGTGGTGTGTGCTGGAATTTCGGAGCACGCGCAAACCGTCCTGGCTGGCCAGGTTCGCGTTCGTGTACGGCCTGTCCCTGGCAAACAACTGGGCCATGGCCGGGTTCCTGCCGTTGTTTCTTGTAGCGCTTCTTTGGACCAAGCCGCTGCACATACTGGATATTCGCTTTGCCGCCCGGGCATTGCGCCTGGGGTGGAAGGCTGCCGCGCCTGAACTCACGGCAGATCTTCGGCTCTGCATTCGCATGGCGCTGTTCGGGCTGGCCGGTCTGTCTTTGCTGCTGCTGCTGCCGTTGATCGCGAACTTCTCGCACGACCGGCATCTCGAGTTCTGGCCGGCGCTGCGCTCAGTGCTGGGCGCCTATAAGAACATGCTCTTCAGATTTCCCAAAAGCGTGATCCTGCTATTGAGCCTGACCTCGGTGTTGCCGGTCATTTTCATGGGCATCGGCCGCTGGCAGTTCCTCTTCCGCGTGCGTAGCCTCAGCCCCGGGCTCCTGGCCATCCGGGGCGTGTTTCACCTCATTCACGCGTCGTTTCTGCTGGCCGGTATCTGGGTGGCGCTTGATTGTCCTGTCAGCCCGCGTCACCGCGGCCTCGGCTTTGCCTTTCTCCCGTTGTATTACCTGGGCGCACTGAGCATTGGCTATTTCAGCGGCTATTTCCTGCTTGTCTTTGGAGCCCGAGATTCCAATGCCCCGCCACGGCGGCCTCTCGAAACACTGATTGACTCCGCCGCAACGGCCTGCATCTGGCTTCTGCTGCTCATCGTTCCCGGCCTGCTGCTCTACCGCAACCTGCCCCAAATCCGAGCGAGCAACCGCGATCCCTGGCAGGGCTATTTTACGCTGGTGGAGAAGTCCCTTCCCCCGCAAGGAACGGCAATCCTGTCTGACGGTCCGTTGCCACTGCTCTTCTTTCAGGCCGCCGTGACTCAGGAACGAAAACCATTCCCCCATTTGCCGCTCGATACCACTGCCCTCAGCGACCCCGCCTATCTTGCGTTCCTGGATCACAAGTATCCCCATTTCGGACTGGCCAGCGCGCTGAGCAACCAATTGTCAGAATGCACAAAGCTCGCAGGCCGGATGCAATTGCTGGAGCGCCTCGCCGAACGGCACAGCCTTTATTATCTCCACCCCAGTTTTGGCTACTACTTTGAGGCCTTCTATCCGCAGGCCCAAGGCTTGATTTACCAACTCAAGCCCTACGGCACGAATGTCTCAATCATGCCGCCCCCGGCCCCGGATCTAATCGCCCGGAACCAGCGGTTCTGGCAGGAGGCCGAAGCGAATCAGTTCCCGCCCATTATCCACGCGCTGCAACAGATCAGACCGCCGGCCAGCCCAAACCTGATCCAGCGCCTGCTGGCACGCGCGCATTTGACTGTGGAGCCTGATCGCGGCGCTCAGATTGTCGGCGCTCGCTACTCGCGCACCCTTAATTACTGGGGCGCAGAACTGCAGGAGTGCGCCGCGTATCCGGATGCGGCGAGGTGCTTCAGCCAGGCCCGCGAATTAAACCCGGACAATGTCGCCGCGCGGATCAACGAGGAATTCAACCGGGATCTGCAGGCCGGCAGACAGCCGGTCATGGCACCGGCCAAAGCCATCGAGGAAAAGTCCGGCCAACGTCGCGAATGGGACCAAGTGCTCCAGGAAGACGGTCCTTTCGCCGAGCCCAACTACTGCTATCAGATTGGCACTGCGTTCGCCAAGAACGGGCTCTATCGCCAGGCCATCCAGCAGTTCAACCGGGTGCAAACCCTGGCTCCCGACCTGACGGATGCCCGCTTCTGGTTGACCCGGTTGTTCATCCATACCGGGCATTACTCGAATGCGCTGGCGGCAGTGGACCATATCCTGCAGACCAGGCCCAACGACGACAACGCCTTGTTTCTTAAAGCCGTTTCCCTGCTCCAGTCAAAAGCTTACGAGGAATCCATCGCGCCCTTTACCTACTTGCTCAACCTGTATACCAACAACTACGCCGCTCAGTTGAATCGGGCGATTGCTTACCTCCAACTCGGCAGGCTCGACGCCGCCCGACGCGATTACGAGCAGGTTGCTAAAGCCCTTCCCCGGTCCTACCAGGCCTGGTTCGGCCTGGCCGAAATCGCGTATCAGCAGAAGGACATCCCCGCTGCCATCACGAATTACCAGCGCTACCTGACCAACGCGCCCCCGGACACCCAGGAAGCCAAGCTGGTCATCGCGCGGTTGAAAGAGCTCACGCGCAATCCGCCTTGAGCCTCGACCGCAGGGCGCTTAGGCAAGACCTCCCGTTTCTCCTGGCGACTCGCCCAGATCGGATAGGCAACGCGGTAATCTGCTATCGCCTCCGGTTATAGCCGGCCTGGGAATATTTCTGCTTCGCCAACGCGCGGGCTTGTTCGGTTAACAGTGTGTCAGGCTTGAACTCCATCCACTCCGCGCCTTGTTCGGCGCGCCCCGCAGCGCACATGGCCTGCTCCCAATCCGCGCGGACGAGCGAGAGGCCCTGCGGCTGGACCGATCCTTGAATGAGCAGGCCATCGCGGGTGCGGCGCTGGGCAGCTCCGGCGATCTTCTGGCCGCGCCAAAGCACATCATGCGCTTCATAGCCCTGGAAGCATTGGCCGGGAAAGGTCTTGCTGCATGCAGGGGCCAATTCGGTGGCGAGGCCCAGAACACCGAAGGCAGCCCGGACCCACTCGTGAACACGGCGGTAGCTTTCCCTGGCACAGAGCGAGTACCAGCAGTGAACCGGCGGAAAGACGAGGCTATAGGTCCAATCGGCGTCATGCGGCACCAAGCCGCCGCCCGTCGGCCGCCGCACGAGCGGGCGCAAGAGCGTGAGGCCCTCGACATCCGCGTATTTCTGGAAATACCCAAACGAAGCGGCCGGCCCGCTCCAACCGTAAAACCGCAGCACGGGCTGGCCCAGGCACGGCGCGGCGTGCAGCAGGACCTCATCCAGGGCCATATTGGAAGCGGCGTCGCCCACGCCAGATTCGAGCAGATACCAGGGCTGCGATTGCATCAGGAGATGGAGATCCGGGCGTTGGGTCCTCGGACGCGCCAGCGCTTTGGACTGCGCCAGTCCGCTGGCGCCTTTTCGCACCGCCCGCCTTGCGGCGAGCAGCCAAGCGCCCGGCGACTGGCGCGCCCCCGGTCTTCGCGGCCCGGCGAACGATTCATGAGCATTGAACGGTCAAACCTGCGTGGACACCCCAATTCGCGGGCACAGTGCCCTGAGTTCGCAGCCGCGGCAGTCGGGTTTGCGCGCCTCGCAGCGGCGGCGGCCATGCCAGATCAGCCAGTGACTGAACAGGGTCCACTGCGCCTGCGGCACCAGTGCCATAAGTTCCTGCTCGATCTTTTCGGGCATCTTTTCCTTCGTCAGGCCGAGCCGCTGTGCCAGCCGGGCGACGTGCGTGTCCACGACCACGCCGCAATTGACATGGAACGCGTTGCCGAGCACGACATTGGCCGTCTTGCGGCCCACGCCGCCCAGTCGGGTCAGGTCTTCCATCGTGCGCGGCACCTGGCCGCTGTGCCTTTCGACAAGGGCCTGGCAACAGGTCTTCAGGCTCCTGGCCTTGTTACGAAAGAAACCGGTCGTCCGGATATCCTGCTCCAGTTCGCCGAGCGGTGCCCGGGCATAGTCGGCGGCAGAGCGATACTTCTTGAAAAGCTCCGCCGTGACGAGGTTGACCCGCTTGTCGGTGCACTGGGCCGATAGGATCGTCGCTACCAGCAATTCGAGCGGGTTCGAATGGTTTAGCTCGCAATGCGCGTCAGGGTAGGCCTTTCCAAGGCCGGCCATGATCTTCCGAAGCCGGGCGGACTTGGCGACATTGGTTTCGCGAGGCATGAGGTTAGGGGGTAACAAGCCGGCGGCCGGCAGCAAGCTGCCGGCCGCGCGCAATGGTCTCTGCGGGGCGACTACTTTGGCGTCTCTGCCGGTTTCGCCGCGGCATCAGGCGCCGCTGGTATCGGCGCTGGGGTGGTTTGTTCCACCTTCGGCTTCCGAGGATCGCCAAGGTTACCGTTGGTCCAGTCGTAGATGTAGCCCAGCTTGTTGAGCACGACGTAAGCGAGGACCAGGAGAATGACCAGCACAATGACTTTGGGCCACGGGCTTTTCTTCTCGGCGAACGGGTCCACCATATCGCGCTGCGAACCGGGTGGCAGCGCCGCCACCCCCGTGAGCGAACCGCCGAACGGCACGTTCATCTTGGCCTTGGCGTTTACCGCCCAACCGTTGGCGTCCAGGATCGGGCCGAGGTTGCGTCGGCGCAGCTTCAACCAGGCAATAATCATGGACGGCGCGGAAATGGCGAGCAGGATGACGATGATTACCAATGGAATCTGCCACCACGGCAGGCCGACGATTTTGCCGAAGATGCCCCCCAAGGCTGCCAGCAACGTGGTAAACACCAGGCCGATGGCCGCCAGCGTGCCCGTGTCGAACTTCGGTTTGGGCGGTTCCGCCGGTTTAGGCGGCGCTCCGCTGGCCGCCGCCTTGGCTGCTTCCGCCAACTTGGCATCCGCGGCTGCATCCGCTGCCGCCGCGCGTTTGGCGGCCATTTCTTCGATCATCCGCACCAGCTTCTTGTACGGCGCCCAGAACGCCTGCCGGATGCTGATCGGGTTATCCACGATCTTGGTGATGGTGGCGTCCCAGTCCCGGCCTTTGCGGTCGTAGAAGATGCCATTACGGCCGACCATGAGGTTGTCCGAGTCACCGCCCGTAAAGGCCGCGACGATCTGCATCTTCTCCCCGGAGCCCTTGCGGTAGCAGTCGCAATAGGCGAGATAGGTGCCCGCCAGGCCCGCCATGGCGGCGTGTTTGCCGGCGTCCTCGACGGTGATGCACAGGTCGCAACTGCGCTGGTCCAGGTAAAGCGTGCCCGCCTGGAAGATCGCCTTGTCCTGGCGGCCGTAGAAGTCACGGAAGTTGACGAAGTTGTTGCAGAGCTTGCCGAGATCCCGGTGGTAATGCACCAACCGGTCGAGCCCGATGATGGCCTGGGCATGACCTTCCTCGGCCTTGTCCTTGGCGACCAGCGCAGTGACGGTTTCCTTGGCCTTGGTCGCCAGAATTTGCCGCACCCGCGCCAGACCGAGCTTTTCGACCGCTCCGCCGGCTTTGCCACCGCTCCAGGCTTCAAAGGGGCCGAGCTTAGCGAGCAACGCCGCCCAGTCGGCCTCAGTGAGGGAAACCTTGTCGCCGAGCAGGGGCTTGACGGCGGTCGCCTGGAGTGTGGCGATGGCCCCCGCCCACGCCGGGTTGACGCCTTGCGTGAGGGGCAGCGCCTTGTTGGCGCCGACCTGTGCGAGCGGGAGACCGGCAATGTCGGTGTGGGTGCTGGTAAGGTCTTTGACCCCGAGAGCAAGGAATTCCTTCTCGTCGCGGTTCAGCGCATTCACCGAGCGCGGGTCGAAAGCCGCCAGGCGGCAGCGCGTGAAGAAATCATCCACCTTGGCCTTGACAGCTTTGACGGCTGCCGCCGCGGCTTCAGTGTTCAGCCCCAGCGGCAGAACCTTGGTGTCGCCTTCGGCCTTTTTCCACCAGTCGGAATACGCGGCGGCCTCGGTGAAGAACTGGTCCACCTTGGCCTGGGTGACGCCGGGTTTGCCGCTGGCATCAGCCTCGCCGCCGAGGCAGGCAATGATGTCGTTGATAACAGCCTTGGTGGCGTCGTCGCTCGCGGAGTCGGCGGGCACGACACCGTCCCCGTTGAAAGGCTTGGCGGCGAAGGTTTGGGCGGCGGCCATCGCCTCGTCTATGGTGATGTCAGCGGCATCCGTCTTGCCCAGGACCTGCCTCGCAAAAGAGGCAATAAGCTTGCCCTCCGGTGTGGCCTCGCTGATCGCGCCGAGCCGCAACGTGGGCGCGCCCTTGAGCAGATCGTCGGGATTCTTGAGCAGGCCGCCCGCCCACTTGACGGCCGAGATCAGTTCGGGCGCGCGCACGCGGCCGTCTTTATCGGTGTCAATCAGGGCCAGGGTAGCTTTGTCAAACTCGAGCCCCGAAGTCGGGCAGGCCAGAGCGACCCAAAGCTTCTGGTCAAGTTGATCGAGGGCCATCAGATCGGCCCCGGTTTCCAGCTTGACCTGGTCAAAGCCGCCGGCACGAAAGAACTTCCACGTGTGATTTGAATTCATAGTTATCGGTGAGTCATTCGGTTAATGTGACACATTTTCAATGGTTCAAGTGCTGCTTGCCAGCCGATACTATGCCTGAAACCGGCCCGACTGACTACTACCAAAATCGCGGTTGCCCGGATGGCGCACGTTGGGGCGCTGCGCGTAAATGTGAGGGTTGCATCAGGATGGGGTTAATTACGCCAGCTCCGGTTCGGTGATCTCCCGCGGTGGCACCCTGAGGGGCGTCCCGTCGCTCGCTTCGGGATACTCGAAAATCCTGCCCTCGTAATTGCGGATGACCACGCGGTCGGAGTTACGGCTCAGGACATAATCCGGCGTCACCGGCACCTTGCCCCCGCCGCCGGGCGCGTCAATCACGTATTCCGGCACCGCATAGCCCGTCGTGTGCCCGCGCAGGCTTTCCATGATCTGCACCCCCCGGCGCACGCTGGTGCGCAAATGCGCGGAGCCGGCGATCAGGTCGCATTGGTAGATGTAGTAAGGCTTCACGCGGCACATCAGCAGCTTCTGCACGAGCGCTTTCATCACTTCCGGGCTGTCGTTGACATTCCGCAGCAGCACCGACTGGTTGCCCAACGGGATGCCGGCATCCGCCAACCGGCCCAGCGCTTCGCGCGCCTCGGTCGTCAGCTCCCGGGGATGGTTGGAGTGAATGCTCATGAACAGCGGGTGATGCCGCTTGAGCATCGCGCAGAGCTCGGGCGTGATGCGCTGTGGCAGAAAGATCGGTATCCGGGTGCCGATCCGCAGAAACTCCACGTGCGGAATGGCCCGCAACCGGCCAAGCAAATACTCCAGTTTGTCGTCGCTCAACAGCAGCGGATCGCCGCCGCTCAGCAGCACATCGCGCACCTCGGGGTGCAAGCGGATGTAGTCAATCTGTCGCTCGAAGTGCGGGTGAAAATCATAGCCGCTGGCGTTGCTCACCAGCCGCGACCGGGTGCAATAACGGCAGTAGGCCGCGCACCGATCGGTCACGAGGAACAACACCCGATCGGGATAAAGGTGCACCAGCCCGGGCACTGGCGAATGCGAGTCCTCTCCGCACGGATCACTCATCTCCCAGGCCGCCACGCGCGTTTCCTCAACACGCGGGATGACCTGCCGGCGGACAGGGCAATTCTCGTCGGCCGGGTCAATAAGGTTGAAGAAATAAGGCGTGATGGCCAGCGCCAGCTTGTGGTTGGCCAGCTTTGCGCCGGCAACCTCCTCTGGCGTGAGCGTCGGCATCAACCGCTGAAGCTGCTCGACGGTCGTAATGCGCTGCCTCAGTTGCCAGTGCCAGTCATTCCAATCCGTATCGGGCACATCTGCCCAGAAGCCACGTCCAGCCGGCCGAAACTCTTTGAGAGTCTTGGCCGGGCCACACGAGGGCGGCTCCTGGCCGCTCCTTGATGAAGCATTATTGCGCATTTTTCGCCTAAAGTCGGGTTAGCGCACTATAGTTTTGATCCGGAACCTGTCAAGTGGACGCCCGCCGAATCTCGGCCCCTCCCGGCTCTGCCCGCGCCCCGGGGCTGCCCCCGTAGCACAGGGCTCCCACAGGGCTTAATCGAGACTCTATCAAGCCTTGTGGCAGCCCTGTAGGAGCCCCCCGGTAGCTCTCGCCGCCCGGGGACTTGACCTGGCGGCGGGAATGCAGAAGAGTCATGGGCGAATGCAACAAAGCCCTCTGGGGGACCGCCGGGAGCCTCGACGCGGCCCGGCGGACGGGTTGGCAGGGCGCAAAATATGATAATGTCGGCGAAGCTACTATGATTACGGTTCGTTCGTTTGTGATCCTCGGGTTGTCACTGGTCCTTGGTCTAACCATATTTGGCTTTCAGATCGGTCGTGCGGTGCGGGCGGGACGCGAGTTTGACCGCTGTCTTACCGTCAAGGGCTTGTCGGAGCGCGAGGTAAAGGCGACGCTGGTGATCTGGCCCATCCAGTTTTCCGTGGTCGCGGAGGAGCTGACGTCCCTCAAATCGGCGATGGAATCCAACCGCGCCCTGGTCGCGGAGTTTTTGCAGTCGCGCGGCATAGATCCCAAGGAGATTGTGCAGGGCCTCCCTGCCGTTTATGACCGCCAGGATGAACGGATTCATGCCAATCGGCCTTCCCTGGCGCGATACCGGGGCGTGGTTACCCTGGTGGTGCGGAGCGCGAACGTGGACGTGGTCAAGAAGGCCATTCAGGATGCCGATGCGCTGCTGGAAAAGGGCGTAACCCTGGTGGGTAATGAGTCCGGGGATCGGATCGAGTTTATCTTCAACGCGGTGAACGAGATCAAGCCGGACATGATTCGAGAAGCCACGGCTAATGCCAGGGCGGCAGCGGAGAAATTCGCCCAGGACTCCCACAGCAAGGTCGGGCGCATTCGCCGGGCGACGCAGGGGGCCCTGGAGATCGAAAGCCGGGATGCGGCTTCGCCCGAGAAGAAGGTTCTGCGCGTTGTTACAACCGTTGATTTCTTCCTGGACTGAGGCGGCTTGCCTCCAACCCGCACCAGACGCCGCCGGGCCAACGGCGGGGGCTCATCTCAGCATCTGAGCGGCCGTTTCCGGGGCAAAGGCACCCGAAATGGGTCGGCGGGCACGCCGTTGCCTCCCCATCCCACCTCCGTCGCACCTCCGTCCTTCCTCCGTGGTACCTCCGCCCCTGGGTTAAAGGTACTACGGAGGAAGGACGGAGGTGCGACGGAGGTGGGATGGGGAGGAGAGCGGTGGGGTCTGGGCAAATCCATGCAGGGAGGACGAGCGGCTCCGCGAGCCCTGACTTCCCGACACCTCGAAATCAGGGCTCGCGGGGGCGCTCGCCCTCCCTGCACGGGTTTGCCCGCGCGCCTTCATGCATGCGCGCTGCCGACAGCGGGTGGTGGGGCATTGGGGCTTGAAATCTCCGTGCTAACCGGCTGAAATCCCCGGATGAATCTCGAGTTCAGACGCTGCTCCCGGCTGGTCCTGGTCGCGGCATGGGTTATGGCGGCAATGGATGGGGCGACCCGCGCGCAGGCGGCGCAGGCCCCGGCGAAGTATTCGCTGACTTTGAGCACGGATCGGGCTGATGCTCTTTACCGGAAGGGACAGAAGGTGGGGTTCAGCGTCCGGCTGCTTCTCGACGGCCAGCCCGTCAGAGATGCCGAAGTGGGCTGGACAATCTCCAAAGACGGGGTGCCTCCGATCAGCACCGGAATGTTGAAGCTGACGGAGGGCGCCGGAACGGTTTTCGGGAAACTGAAAGAGCCGGGGTTTCTCCAATGCCGCGTGACCTTCCCAACGCCCGATGGAGCGACGCTAAGTGCCGTTGCGGGGGCCGGCGTGTCCCCCTGGCGTATCCGGCCCAGCCTGCCCGCGCCGGCTGATTTTGACGCGTTCTGGTCTGCGCAGACGAAGCAGCTTGCGGGAGTGCCCGTCAACGCCAAGCTCACACCCGTGGAGGCCCGGGCGGGAGGCGTCGAGTGCTGTGATCTGCAGGCGGACTGCGTTGGGGCGCCGGTGTCGGGTTACTACGCGCGGCCGAGAGAAGCGCGGGCGCGAAGTTTGCCAATCATTTTGACTGTTCATGGCGCCGGCGTGCGCAGCGCCGAGCTGGAGACGGCTGCCGACTGGGCCAGGCAAGGCTTCCTGGCAGCGGATATCAATGCGCATGGGATTCCGAATGGCAAACCCGACTCGTATTACGCCGAGCTGGCAAAAGGCAGCTTGAAGGAATATCGCACCCAGGGACGGGAGTCGCGCGACACAATCTACTTCCGGGGGATGTTTCTAAGGCTGGTGCGGGCGATTGATTTTCTGACGGCGCAGCCGGAGTGGGATGGGCGCACGGTGATTGTTTACGGCAGCAGCCAGGGCGGCGCGCAGGCTATTGTCGCGGCGGGGCTGGACCCGCGGGTGACCTTCTTTGGCGCAGCCGTGCCCGCGATGTGCGATCACACTGGGTCGGTAGTCGGTCGCGTCAACGGATGGCCGAAGCTGGTGCCCGGTGACACCGATGGGCTCGACGGAAAAGTGCGGGAAACCGCGCGCTATTATGACGCGGTGAACTTCGCCAGCCGCACCCGGGCGGCCGGAATCATGAGCGTAGGGTTCATTGACAACATTTGTCCGCCCACAACCGTCTATGCGGCCTACAATGCTCTCAAGGGCAAGAAGGAGATTTTCAATGATCCGCCCAGCCGGCATGCGAATTCGGCCAGCGCGAAGGCCGCGATGCGCAAGGCCCTCTTCCGGCATCTTGAAAGGATGAATAGATCGAAGTAACGAATTGGGGCGCGGCGTCTGCGCCACAGTCTTGCCGCGCGCCAGGGAGCAAGAGCCTGACAAGATTGTGGGTGGACGAGGCAGAGCGGGTATAGAACGAATTGCGGTTTTCTATGATGGTTGAATCCGGTGCCAGGCTGCGGTACTGTTTCATTGTGTTGCACCCGGCAGGACAGACTCGATGCGCACGCTCGAACCGTTGGCGCCTTCGGCGACGCGGTTTTACGCTCATTGAGCTGTTGGTGGTGATTGCCATCATCGCCATCCTGGCCGCCCTGCTGCTGCCGGCGCTGGCCAAGAGCAAACTCAAAGCCCAGGCCATCCAGTGCATGAACAACCACCGCCAATTGTGCTTTGCCTGGCGCATGTATTCGGATGACAACCAGGACCGTTTGCTCTACGCCAGCGAAGACCCTTCCAACCCGGCGACTTACGCGGGGGCCTGGGTGACGGGCACACTCGATTTTAGCCCCTGGAACCGCTCGAATTGGGATCCGGATCAGGACATCACCAAGAGCCCCATGTGGCCCTATTGCGGGCGCAATCTGAGCATCTGGAGATGCCCGTCCGACCGGTCTTTTGTCGAGGTCGGCGGCGAGCGCAAGCCCCGCGTCCGCACGATATCCATGAATGTTTTCCTGGGCGGCTGGGGAGGCACGGATGGCAATTGGGGGCCCGTTTTCAGCGACTACATCATTTACCTGAAGCAGGGGGAGCTGCAAGTGCCGGGCCCCACCAAGGTCTTCGTCTTTCTCGATATGCGAGAGGACAGCATTGACATGGGGAATTTTGGCACGCGCATGGCCGGTTTCCCCGACAAACCCGCTCAATACGGCTTCTACGACTTGCCGGGCTTCTATCACCACCTGGCCTGCGGCTTCTCCTTTGCCGACGGCCACTCGGAGCTGCGCCGGTGGCGTGACTCCCGCACCACGCCGCCGCTCGTGGACGGAGGCATGGTGCCTGATATGTTTCAGTCCGCTCATAACCCTGACGTCGCCTGGCTGCAGGACCGCGCCACCCGGCCGAAGAAATGAGGGGCAGAACGGGGCCGCGGGCAATCGGAGGACCGCGACTCGAAGAGCTTGCCCCGCGCTTTGCCTGTTCATAAGGTAGGTTGTGCCTGTTCATCTGACCATCCTGGGCAGCGGTTCCTCCGGCAATTGCGCCTACGTGGAGACCGAGGAAACCCGCCTGCTCATTGACGCGGGGTTTAGCCTGCGCCAGATTCGCCAGCGGCTCGCCACCATTGGCCGGGCGCCGGAGAACCTGACCGGGGTTCTGGTCACGCACGAGCATTCGGACCATATCCAAAGTCTGCCGGGGCTGAACGAGAAGCTTCGCATCCCCGTTTACTGCAACCGGCCGACCCAGGAGGCAGTCGAGTATCAGTGCCAGACCCGCCTGGCCTGCCACCTGTTTGCCACCGGCGCGAGCTTCGAGGTGGGGGACATCCTCGTCGAGACATTCAGCGTGCCACACGATGCGCAGGACCCGGTGGGCTTTCTGTTGCGCACCAGCGCGGGCAACCTCGGGTTCCTGACGGACCTCGGCCACACCAACCGGCTGGTGCTCGAACGGGTCCGACCAGCCCACGCGCTGGTGCTGGAAGCGAACCATGACGTCAAGATGCTGCAAGATTGTCCGCGCCGCCCCTGGAGCCTGAAGCAACGCATTCTGGGCCGGCACGGGCATCTCTCCAACGAAGCGGCCGCCGACGCGGCGGAGCAAATCATGTCCGCCGATTTGCGCCATTTGTATCTGGGCCACTTAAGCCGCGAGTGCAATCACCCCGAGCTGGCGCACCGGGTTGTCAACGACCGGCTCCAGAAGATTGGGGCCAACCATGTGCGCCTCGAACTCACCTGCCAGGCCCATCCCTGCCAGACGCTGAGTCTGTGAGGCCGGGCTGATCCCAATGTATCGCCCGCAGAAGATCGAATCCTTCGATTTGCCCGAGCTGCAGCCCTACCGCACCATGCGGCGGCAGGCGGAGCACCGGCAGCAGGGCATCTTTGTCGCCGAAGGCGAAAAGGTGGTGCGCCGCCTGCTGGAGAGCAACCTCACCGTCATCTCGGTGGTGCTGCCGGAGAAATGGCTGCGGGAATTGGAGCCGATGCTGCAGAGCCGGCCGGAAGAGGTTCAGGTGTTCGTCGCTGAAAAGAAGCTGCTCGAAACGCTCACCGGCTACTCAATGTACCAGGGCCTGCTCGCGTTGGGCAAAGTCCCGCCTCTGCCCACGCTGGCGGACATGGTCGCGCGCAGCCCGCAACCGCGCTTGCTGGCCGCGGCGGACGGTCTCTGCAACGCCGAGAACCTCGGCGCGTTGGTCCGCAATTGCGCCGCATTCAACGCCCAGGCCCTGATCGTCGGCGAAACCTGCAGCAGCCCATTCTTGCGTCGCGCCGTGCGGGGCTCTATGGGGGCCGTCTTCGAGCTTCCGGTGGTCGAGAGTGCCAGCCTGACCCAGGCACTGCGGGCCTTGCGCGAACGGGGCATCCGCTGCATTGCCGCCCATCCGCACGCGGATGGCCGGACCCTTTCCCGGTGCGACCTCGCCGGCGACTGCTGTATCGTCTTCGGCAGCGAAGGCTATGGCATCTCTCCGGCGGTGCTGGCGGCCTGCGACGAGGCCGCCGCCATCCCCATGCCGCCCACGGTGGATTCGCTCAACGTTGGCAGCGCCGCCGCCGTCTTTCTTTACGAAGCCAACCGCCAGCGGAAGCAATAGCGGCCTCCCATTTGATACTTACTTGTTGAACCCCTTGTGGTTCATGAATTCCCAGATGCGCCCCATCCAGGTGTAGCTGCCGGTGCCGGGGGCGGCCTTGCGCTGGAAGCAGTGGGGACGGCCGACCAGCGTGTGGAGATCGGACTGGATGCCCATGCGGCGAAGCTGCTCCCAGCACTTCACCGAATTCATCGCCGCCCAGCCGTCCGCGTCGCCGTGGATGAACAGGATCGGACAGGTCGCGAGGTCGAACGCGAACTCGGGGACAAGCCGCGCGTCGTCCTCGTTGCCGCCCTGCGCGTTCGGGGCGTCCGCGCCGTCCGTGAGCGCGTAGGCTGGGTAGATCGCGACCGCCCACTGCACACTGCAGGAGAGCTTATCGAGATCGTCGATCGGCCAATAGGAGCGGCGTTTCGAGCTGGTCGCGCCCATAAGCGTCAGGTGGCCGCCGGCCGAGGAGCCCATGATGCCGATGCGGTCGGGGTCGAGCCCCTTCGCCGCAGCCTGGCTGCGGACGATGCGGACGGCGCGCTGCAAATCCTGCCACGCCGTCGTGTGCTTGGCCAGCCCGCCCAGTGGACGCGGCGTGCGGTACTTCATCGTCACGACCGTCATGCCCTTCTCGTTCAGGTAGCGCCGCGCCGGCGCGACTTCGAATCCGTCAGGACTGTTGCCCGTGTAACCGCCGCCGGAGTAGATGATCTGGACCGCCTTGGTCTTGAGTGCCTTCGGCAGGTGCCACTCGAGATAAGGCAGGCACTGGTTCGTCTGCACATCCGGCATCCGGCCTTCCGGCCAGACCGGCTGCTTGCTGGTTTCGCCGCGCGCGTCGTCATTCGGATAACGGGCCATCAAATCCTCTTCCTCGCCGAGGCGCCCGTCGAAATTCATCTGGCGGAGGTACTCGGCGATGCGGTCGAGCCAGTGGTCGTAGGCGGTGCCGTCCTCGCCCTTGCTCGCGTCGCCCATGAAACCGTGGGGCCGGTCCGCGAAGAGATGGATCTCGGCCGGGATCTTCATCCGGCGGAGCTGGCGGTAGATCTGCGTGGAAGCGTTCGGCGAATAGATGTCTGCCCCGCCGTGGAAGAGCGCCATCGGACAGGTCTTCGCGTCGAACTTGAACACGTCTGAAAGCTTGACGTCAATCGCGTCGCCCTCGCGCGTGTTGGGGTCCGCGAGCCCGTCCGTGAGCGCGTAGGCGGTGTAGATCGGCACCGCCCAGTTGACGTGGCACGGAAGCTGGTCCAGCGCGTCGAGCGGCCCGTACGCCGGCGTGAGCGCGCTCGTCGCAAGCAAGACCGTCAGGTGCGAGCCGGCGGAGAATCCGAACGCGCCGATCTTCTCCGGGTCGAAGCCGCGCTTCTTCGCCTCGCTGCGGACGAGACGGACGGCGCGCTGTCCGTCCTGCCAACCGCTCTGGTAGATCGGCAGCCCTTGCGGGCGCGGCGTGCGGTAGGTGAGGCTGGCGCAAACGAACCCGAGTTCGGTCAACTTCTTCGCGACCCGGTCAATCCAGACACCGTCGCAACAACTCTGATATCCGCCGCCGGAAATGAGCAGCATGCAGGCGCCGTTTTTCTCCGCCGGCGCCTCGTACCAGTCCAGATACGGCATCGCATGTTCCGCCGGCTTGAATCCCGGCTCTTTCACCTCCTGGGTGGTCGCCGCGATCTGCTGGGGCTGGAAATTCGGGATATTCCCTTCCGGCCAGAGCGGGATCCGCTCCCCCGCGAACGCCAGCACGGCAGCCAGCAACCCGTAACCGAGAACCAACATTCTTTTCATGGTATCGCTTCCTTCATTTTTCCGTGAACGCCACCGCGCGGTGGCTACTTGGACATGCTTGCGCCGACGGTTGTCGTCGAAGGCTCCGGCGCACCTTGCCCCCGGACAAAGCTGCTGGACCCATCGGTATAAACCGCGCAGTTCGTGATATGGCAGTAGTGCGCCGCCATAGACCCGGTGCCCCGCATGAACGAAGAGTGGAGCGACACGCCGCAGCCGTCGCCTTCATCCATCCAAAAAGATACGGCTCGATGTGTCCGAGTTCCGCCTTGCACAAATTCTCGTTGCAGAAGGCCCCGCACCCGTTCAGCTTGCACTCAACCCCTTTGCGCACTGATAAACTACTGATCAGAACTTGCTTTTCGCGCGCCCGCCTGTACTCAGCGCTGCGCGGGTGAAGGGAGAAGTGGTTTTCGGGTTCACCAAGCATGGGGCGAGCTTATCGGGGGGCGTGGCCGGTTGTCAATAGCTGATTTTCCGCCAGAGAAGTGTGTCTTCGAGGCTTCCCGGGCCGGATTGGACTTGGGAAGCGAGGCGGGAGGGCAAGTGGGGGCCGCTGTGCACTGCCGGCTGGCGCACCTGACCCGGGGGCCTGAACTGGAGAGCCAGCCCTGGTCAGTCGGTTAGCACATTCTCGTAGTCGGGCATGGGATCCCCGTAGTCCTGCTCGTCCCGAAAGACTGCTTCCCGCTGGTCCACACGATTCATCACGTGGTATATCGCCCCCCGGGTACTGCATGCGCAGTTTGTGCGCCACGCGCCACCCAATGCCAAAACCTCCCTCCAGTGCCAATAGTGAGGACACTTGTTCGCGCCATGCCGATGCCGCCAGTTTCCAAAAATACGCCGGTCTGGCGCCGGTGCGGGAAAAGAGCGGCGGCCAACTCTGGACCCATTGGCGATGGCAGGCACCCGTTTTCGTGCGGCAGAGCCTGGTGGAGTGGGCCGGACAGAGGGTCATTTGATGCGCTTGGGCCAAGCGCTATTACAAACGCATGAAAGCTAAAGGCAAGAGGCATCATGTCATTCTCCGGGCCTTGGCCTTTAAGTGGGTGCGCATCCTCTGGAAGTGATGGATAACCAACACGCCCTACGAGGATGCCCGCTATCTCAAAGCCCTAAAGCTACGCAAGAGTCCAAACCTTCCATCCACCCAACCAGCCACATGAACCGCATGAATATTCCTGTCACTTTTCCCTTGCGCGGTATACCTCAGGTCTTGGCTAAGGTATCCGGCGGGCTCGAAAGTAGAGGTGAGGTGATGGTGAGACTGGAGCCGTGAACTCACATACGGTGCCATTTCCAGCGAGCCTACGTACCACGGTCCAATGGCCCTCGTCTAGCGAGTCGTTCTGCTCCATTATATAGGTTCGGCCTCGAAGTGTTGGCACGCCCATGGTGAAGCCATTCGTCGAGATATGTGGGTCGCGAAGCCTCCAAGGTGCCAACATCTCATTGTCTCCGACTAGCGCTAGGTTGTGAAATGCCCCACACGCAACAGCCACCACGTTGCTCAACCCGGCGGGTAAGTTCGTCTGGCCACTGTCGTTTGAGCCCCACGCGATCACCGTCCCATCCGCCCGAAGGGCCAGACTGTGGCCCCACCCACCTGCGACCGCCACCGCGTTCGATAACTCAGCGGGAACACTGGTTTCACCCCAGGTATTGCGTCCCCACGCGACCACCGTCCCGTCCGCCCGCACTGCCACGCTGTGAGCTGCCCCACCCGCGATGGCCACCACGTTGCTCAACCCGGCGGGCACAAGTGTCTCGCCACTGTCGTTTGAGCCCCACGCGACCACCGTCCCATCCGACCGCACCGACAGGTTGTGAGACACCCCACCCGCGATGGCCACCACATTGCTCAGCCCGGTGGGCACGTTTGTCTGGCCACTGTCGTTCGAACCCCACGCGACCACGGTCCCGTCCGCCCGCAGCGCCAGACTATTGGACCATCCACAAGCGATTGCCACCACGTTGCTCACCCCAGCAGGCACACTCGCCTGCTTATCATAATCCCTACCCCATGCTGCCACGTCGCTGATCGTCATGCGAGCCACCCCGCTCATCACTGACCCAAAGCGGTTGCTCACTATGACTGCATAGTCGCCCTCTTGCGCCCGGTTGAAATAATCCAAGACCAGCGTGGCATTGGTCTCACCGGCTAGATCAGCGCCGTTGAAGCGCCATTGATAGCTTAACGGTTCACTACCACGCACTTGGACTTCCAACAGGACCGTCGCGCCCTCAAAGACCACCTGACTCCTGGGATGCTGCAAGACGATGGCAGGAACCACCGTCAGTTGTGCGCCCAAGTTGGTCGCCGTTCCCCAAGCGTTGCTCACAATTAGCGAGTAACGGCCAGCCTGAGCGGGCACCACGTTTGAAAGGACCAGACAGGCATTTGTCGCCCCTGGCAAATTATTACCATTGAGCTGCCACATGTAACACAATGGCCATCCTCCACTAGCAGGAGCGTTGAAGACGACGGTGTCGATCCCCGCGAGAACCATGCGATCGCCCAGCAGAGGATTCAGAAATGGTTTGCCACCGCCAACAAGAGCCAAACCATGCCCTCCCCCACCTGCGACCGCCACCGCGTTGGTCAATCCAGCGGGAACATTGGTCTGGCCCCAGGTATTGCCTCCCCACGCGACCACCGTGCCATTCGCCCGCAGCGCCAGAATGGGCGATTCCCCAACGGACACCGCCACCACGTTGCTCAAACCAACCGGCACATCCCTCTGGCCCTCGTAATTGCTTCCCCACGCGGCCAATGTTCCGTCCGCTCGTAGCGCAAAGCTGCAGTGATACCCAGCCGCGATTGCCACTATGTTGCTCACGCCCGAGGGGACAGACGCCTCGCCAAAAGCGTTCGAACCCCACGCGACCACCGTCCCATCTGCCCGAAGTGCCAGACTGTGAACCCTCCCGCCCGCGATGGCCACCACGTTACTTAAATTGGCGGGAACATTTGATTGGCCGTCTTCATTATCCCCCCATGCGACCACCGTCCCGTCCGATCGCAGCGCCAAACCATGTTCATCCCCGGCCTCTATCGCCACCACATTACCCAACCCGGCCGGAACAGTCGTCTGGCCATGTTCATTGTCTCCCCAACTGAACTGATAAGAATTTGCTTTTGCGCGCCGCGCGTACTCAGCGCTGCGCGGGTGAGGGAGAATTGGTTTTTGGGCTATCTCGGCCCGGTCGGGGATGGTGGCGAGCGAGCCCGTGCGCCGAGAGTGTTGAACTGGCGAAGCCGAGGTGAGTTGACGGTGAGCGTTCGCGAGGCTAACCTCGGCGCATGCGAGTTCATTGCAGAGACGTGGTGTTCGGAGTCTTGCGGCAATGTGTAACCGGGTGCTTGCTCCCGACTTTGATTTTGCTCGCAGCCCAATCGCCAGGCCACACAGAGACAACTCAGGGTGAGGATGCCATTGGTGGCGGATTGTTTATCGCAGGGAGTTCGCTGTACGTCGCGGCTTGGGGTTATGGTCTTCAGGTGTTGGATATTTCAACACCAACACAGCCCAAGTGGGCCGGAGGCTGGAATCATCGAGGTGCCCCGACCGGCGTTTACGTGGTGGACGGGCACGCCTACGTGGCCAACCGTCCATGCGGTCTGGAAATACTGGAGATTCACGATCCTCGAAACCCAGTGAGCCTGGCGAATCTGCGCACCGGCGGCGACGCGATGGGGGTATTTGTGAAAGGTGCGTTCGCCTACCTGGCCGATGCTGTACACGTCGGAGGGGTTAAGCCCTACTCCTACATGCCTGGCGACAACAAGGGACTGAAAGTCATCGACATCAGGAGTCCACAGCACCCTCAGCTCCTGTCCGCCCCATCGCAGGATGCGGCGGGGGGCTCCGGACTTGCGGAGGTCGTGGCGTTGGATCGAATCGTGTACGAGAACCTCGCCGAATATGCAGCCATCCCGGTCTTGCGCCGAATGAACGCCATTGCGGTAGGGATGACGGGGTTCTACATCTCGAGCAACCGCGCTTATGCGACGGCTGGTCGCGGCGGGTTGAAGATTTACGACTTGGGGGATGCAAACCAGCCGAGGGAGATCTCTTATTTCAAGACGGCTTACAGCACCTGGGATGTACGCGTAGCTGGAAGATACGCGTACCTCATGGATGCAGGTGCTAGCGTTCACGTACTGGACGTGAGCGATCCAGCAAAGCCGCAGGAAGTCGGGCAGTTTAGCTGCACTGGGTACGTGAGCCGCTGGATTGCTTTGCAGCCGCCTATTGGGCGTGAGACTGCGGCAAAGCCACCTGGCAATGTCGCAAGGCCGGTGGTAAACGCCACGAACGCTGTTGCCCTAAAACCGCCGGCTGGGGGCAGAGTGCAGGGAACCCCAGCAACGGCGCCTGGCGAGTCATTGCCCGGATTAAAGCCGATCGACACAGCGCCGCCGCAACTGGTCAATGCTCGCCGGCTGGCGGACGGCTCATTTACATTCACGCTGGTTGGGGTTGCGAATGGCAGCTACGTGATCCAATACACCACGGATTGGAGTAAGTGGATAAGTCTGAGTACCAACCTGCTGCCGACCAGTGGTTATACCACGATTGCAGACCCCTATGCGGCCGAGGCAAAGGAGCGCTATTACCGTGCAGTGAAGGAGTAACTGATAAGAATTTGCTTTTGCGCGCCGCGCGTACTCAGCGCTGCGCGGGTGAGCGTGCATCCGCCGCAAAGTCAGAAACTCGCTGCGGCGCTTTCGGCTGCGGCTTGAAAGGGGTGTGTTGAACGAATTCTGATGCGAACTCCAAATGACAGTGCGCGAATCGTGAAACCGCTCCAGCCGAGCAGGGAGAACTTCTCGCCTATATGTTTGCGCAGCCGGAAAACAACTCGTTCCAATCACAACGCAATGCCACGCACAGACGCGCCGATGTTGGCAGGCTTGGAAAATACTCGCCAGCTTCAACGCTTTGCATGTACCGCGGACTCCCGCCTGACTCGATGCAGATTTATTGCTTTGGCGCCGCGGGATGCAGCGAAACACCGCCCCAAGAGGCGAGTGCAAAGAGCGGTAAGAGGTTGCCAACAAATGGTGAGCTTCGCGGCGTCCTGCTCGGAGAATTGGAGACAATGGGAGTTAAGTCGAAAGTCGGAGTTGCAGCCACGGCAGATCGTTACGGAAGCGCACAGAATGTTCGGAAGAAAACGTCTATGAAAATCATCAAAACAGTAATCATCGGAGCGGCAGCACTAACACTGGTTTCCGCTGGAAACGCATTCGCTATCGAAGGGCTCAAGCTGTCTGTTCAATGCAGTGACGTTGTTCTGTCTTGGCCCAGTTCGGACACGAACAACCAGTATTTCCTCGTTCAATACCGCCCCACGCTCGATCCTACAAACCAGTGGCAAACGCTTGCATCGTGGCTGCCAGCCGATTATGGCACAAACCGAACGCACTTCGTTCATTCAGGCATCGTGCAGGGTTGCGTCTATTCGTCCATGGCAATGGCTCCGCAAGGCGGCGAAGAATTCATGCTGCTGCTCGACGACACCGAGCCGGAGGAAAAAGCTCCGCGGTTCCCACTGGCGCTCCGGGCCGACGGCTCATCTGCGGCAGTGCCGCTTAACATCTATCCGCCCGGCTTCGACCTCACTGGATTCTTGATTCTCGACCCGCAATCCGGTGAGTGGCTCAGTGGAGACGGCTACACCACAAAGTCATTAGACTATGTTCTTGAGAGTGACGGTCCGGGCGTGCCCGGCGATCCCGGGGATCCCCAAGAGGGCGGTGGCATAACAGACCCGCCCGATACGGGATTCTACCGCGTTGTTCAGCATGGCATTCGTCTGCTCGGCATCACGAATGGTATGACGCTTTCAGGGACTGTCACGTTCCCTGTGGAAGTAGGCGCAGAGTCTGGAACCCTTGTCGCATTGAGCGTGCGCGAAGAAGGTGCGCCAGTTGGCAACTCCGTAAATATTGCGCCGTTTGCGCTCCCATTGCATGTTGTGCTGGATACAACAGCCATGAGCAACGGCGTCCATCAGATTTCAGGTTTTGCTTCCTGGAGTTCCGGCGGAGACGACGGTTCCGGTGTTGGCGAAGACGCCGAGTCGGACATTTATACAATCAATGTGAATAACGAGATCACGTTCCCGAATTGGATTGAGCACTATGGCGAGCTTTATGATGCCGTCTTGATTACGGCGCAGTCGGCGCACACAAATGCTGACTGGTATATTGATATTTACGGCAGCGAAGCCGGTTACATTGGAACCTTCGGTGGTCACACGGATGATGGAGACATCTACGCATGGTGGGATTTGATCGGCCCGCCGCCCAATTTTATCTCCTACGCCGATCAACGATACTTCGATTTTGTTGTCACGACGGAATATGACGATGGCCTTGCTGCGCAGGGAAGTGGTCCACAACCACAAGCCGCAGGCAGCAGCACAAGTGCTCCGAAAAGGACTTACAAACAGAATGACAACTGGACAAGCAGAGGAATGTGGGTTGTGGCAAACCAGCAGGCATGGGAAGGCTCGGTCGGCCATGACACCTTGGATATGGCGACTGATGGTTTTGTGCAGGCCGCAGAAATAAACGGCCTGACGGTCCGCCCTTCTCATCCCTATAACGAAGCGTTTCGCATTGGATACGGCGAGGGTATTCCGGAGTCCACAAGAAACTCGCAATGGGCTGCTTTGCGAGCTGCACTCTATCATCAAGAGTCCCGGAATTTCTTTTATCTGGGGCACGGCTCACCGGATGGAATCGGAGGCAGCGCGAACACAAATCGTTTCATTAAGGCGACTGAAATCGCAACCATGCTGCATACAATTCCGGCAGGCCAGACTAACCGACATGGCTACCGTTTTGTATTCTTGTATGGATGTGAAACCGCCAGTGGCACGTTGCCGGAATCCTTTGGCATTGTTCACAGGGAAAATGTTCCAGGGATAGATTATGTGAATTCAGGCTTAACACCCGGCGCGTTCGCCGGATGGAACCACAAGCAGTCCGCCGGAATTCTAAGCTCAACGTTGTTGGACAACGCGAATTATCTCATACACTTTCAGGAACAATGGGCAGGAGGTATCGGTGTGCGTGAAGCTCTCAGGCGAGCGAAGGCGAACTATACGGATGTGGGCTTTATCAATTTCAACAAAATGAAAGTCTTTGGAAATTGGGAACTGTCGTACTGGGCCTACAACCGATAGGGGCTATGGAACAACTTATACACATGACGGCCACGTACTCGAACGCGCTGCTCGTGGCAATTCTGCCGCACGTTTCTGATTTTGCCAAGAAACTGGATTTGCCCCTCATCCAACCGATCATGCGCGAACAAGTCGTTCGTTTTGCTCCCAGCCGCTACAAAGGCCATGTGGAAGGCGGCATCTGGCTTACGAATGGCTACTGGTTCCTTTTTACGCAGAGATATGTTGATAGCTTTCGCGCGCCATCCAACTGGTTCTTCGAGCAAGAACCCGCGACGAAGTTCAAAAACTATCTCGGCCAAACTCGAATGACGACGAATGACATCGTCGCATTTGCGAGGGAAAGCTTGCTCAAGCTCGGCTATCCACCCGAAATAACCCGTGCCGATACCACGCCCGAATTGGAGGGGCCTTGGGATTTGAAGGAAGGCGGTCATATTCCGCAGTGCCGGGTGATATGGGAGCCCGTCAAAGACCAAGATTCTGACGGCCACAGCACGGTAAGAGTGGAAATCAATACGCAAGACAAGTCGCTTGTGGGAATGTACCTCTGGTTCGCACCCACAAACAGGATGAAAGTTGGCACCGCTGTGAAAGTGGATACTGAGCCTGAATTGGAATCAGAATTCCGAGAGCGGACAAAAGCGAGGATGTTTATTCGCACCAACGCGCCGCCACGCTTGCCACGAAACACTTCGCCGCCGTGACCGGCGATCTTTGAAGCCAGTGAAGCATTCCTCTCGAACGCTGTTGAAACTTTGCATTGTCGTCGCCGGCGCGATTTTCGTTTGTTTGGCATTTGTGGACTGGCGTAGCGGGGAACCACGGTATCAGGGCAAGCGGTTGAGCACTTGGATGAACGATCTCACGGCCGAGCCGCAGAATCTCTCCGAGTCGGAAGCATTAGCAGTTGAGGCGCAGCGCCGAGAAATGCTCACGAATGTAGTACGCGCAATTGGCTCTGACGGATTGCCTTTCTATTTGGATTGGATTCAAAGCGCACCACAAAAACCGTCACCTTACGAGAGATTAGAGGACTGGTTGACCCAAAAGACCCGCAATCGGATTCGTTTGCCTCAGCGTCAGTACCGTGCCGTCCAAGCTTTTACTGCAATTCAGATTCTCGGACCAAGCGCCAAATCAGCGGTCAGCCCTTTGGAACGCCTCCTTAATAACGAATCATCTTGCGACATTGCCGCGCGCTGTCTTGCCGCCATTGGACCCGATTCAGTCCCCGCACTGAGCAACGCCCTGACCTCGACAAATGATCGAGTCCGCAACGTTGCCGCACGAGCCTTGGGAGATTTGGGAGTCGCCGCGAAACCATCACGGCCCGAGCTGATGATAGTTATCAAGACAGAAAAGGCGTCCTCTTCTCCAGGGCTTTCAACAACCGACTTGGCCTTGAGAGCTTTGGCTGAAATAGACTCAACCGCTGATGAATTACTGGCTCTGTTTCAGGCGCAGCTTTTCGCGACGAACGCCTCCGCTGGTGCCGCATACGGGCTTGTGCGCTTGGGAGCCACTGGCACCCCAATCTTGAATCAGGCAGTTACCAACGAAGACGCAAAAATCCGTGCGAGCGCGGAGGCGGCTCTTGATCTCCTGACTTACTTGAAAACCAAAGACGCAGCCACTGTAATTCCGTTCGACCATTTCAACGTAAGGTTCAACAACCGGCTGGTTCATGCGGTTTTGAGTAAGGGAAGCGCGCCGCACGATGGCAGCCAAAACCCAAGCCAGTAGGATTGGCGCCAATGCAGGACTGCAAAACCGCCCTGCAACCCGTGTGCGATTTCAATGTTTGCTAGCCCAAGTTCGTCAGTCCTGAAATCAAAAGTGCGGATTTGTGGGCTTTTTGAAGCCCGCTACCCGTTTTTCTCCACTACATTTTGCACCAGCTTAGGAACGCTGGGAAGCTCCAGCCCCAAACGGATCAGCAGTTCCGCCACGGGGCGATCCGGGCGAGCGACGACTCGCAACCGCACCTCGCGCGTTTCCTGACTGTCCGTTGGCTTTGCCGGTAAGACCACATCCATGCTGCGCACCGTCGCTACCTCCTTGAGCAACTGGCGCGAACAGTTCCCCAGCCCTTTGCCCCTCATCCACATCTCCAGCGTTCGCCACAGCGCCAGGGTCAGGAAACAGACCAGGATGTGCGCCTCCACCCGCTCGGTTTTCTGATGGAATACCGGGCGCAAACGCAGATCACTCTTACCGATCCGGAAGGCGTCCTCGGCTTGACTGAGTTGCATGTACCATCGCCATAGTTTGGCCGGGTCTTTTTCCGTGCAGTCGGTGCGCAGCAGGTAGGCGCCCTGGGCATGCTCGGCCCAGGCACTGCGTTGGGCGTGATCGGTGATGCGCAGTCCGGTGGCGTGCCCCTGGGCGTTGCGCTCCACCGTTACAGTCATCAGCCGCTCGGCAGCGGGAAAGCGCCCCAGCCAGCGGCCAATGCGCCGCTCGATCGGGCCCGGATCACGAGCCGGCCGTTTCTGCAGGGAAGCGTGAGTTTTATCCAATTGGGCGCGCAGACGTTTGCGGGCCAACTCAATCATCGCCAACTCCTTTTGCCGCCGAGCGCTGGAACGGCAGAGGATATACTGCTCATCGTCGCCCCCGTCGGGATGGGGCACCAGTTTAACTTCCACCCCTTCCTGGACCTGGGCCCAATGCTCCTTTTGCAGCAACTGCGCTTCAAATTGCTTGAGCTGGCTCTTGGGCGTGCCCACCAAGTAGTGCGCCTTTCGCTGGCGCAGAAACTCGATGTTGTCCTCGCTGATCATCCCCCGATCCATCACCCAAATGCGTTGGGCTTGGCCGTACTTTCCCTCCATCCTCTGCACCATCTCCTCCACGGTGGTGACGTCGGCGGTGTTGCCGGCAAAAATCTCATAGCCAATAGGTAAGCCCTCCGGCGTGACGACCAACCCGATATTGACCTGCTTGCAGTCGGGCCGATGGTCTCGTGAGTAACCGCGAGCGGCCTTCTCATTGCCCAGCGCTTGGCCTTCAAAGTAAGTGCTGGTCACATCGTAGAGCAGGAACTCAAACTGCACGCCGAACCAGTCCCGGTACTTCTCCAGCAGGTGCTTACAGAGCTGCTCCTTGTGCTCGTGCAGCACGTCCAGCCCGCGATAAAGGCGTGCCTCGTTGACCTGGCTCCAAGAGACGCCCAGCAAATCTTCCAGCACGCTGTCCGCATACCAGCGCTCCGCCACCTCCAGTTCGCTGCGTTGGCCGCAGAAACGCGCCAGGGTCAGAATACAGGCAGTCAATTCCCAGGACACCTCCTCTTGCCCCGGCTGGATAATCTCCTGGAGCAGTGTGTGTAGCCCCAGCCGCCGCCATAGCGATAAGCCCAGATACACTTGCCCAAACTCCCGAACGCGCTCGACCCGCACACCGCTCAAATCCACCTGCGCCCACTGCTGCGGTGGCACCTTGGCCAACTGCTGGCCCAAGTGGCCCTGGACCGCTGGGGTGCGCCCCTCCAGCAGATCGGCGATCTGTTCCCACCCATGCCGCGTTCGGCTCTCCAGGCCCGGCTCCTTGCCCAACGTGGCGACGATCTCTTGTCGCGGCCCCTTGGCCGTGCGGACCGTTTTGACGAGCGTCCAATACTCGTAGCACTCACCGTTAACCGTCCGACGATTTCGGCGCAAGAACATGCACCGGAGAATACGCCACGACCTCAACAGGGCACAACGGGCTGATCTCCACTACAAGGTGAAGGCTCCCCGAAACGCCAAATCCCTAAGAAACTCGCTCGCCTTGTCCGAAAACAGCCGATTCCACCCCTCGGACTGACGAACTTGGGCTAGGTGGAAACTCGTTCATCGTGCGGTAAACAGATAATTTCCGGGTGCAGGTTCGTCTTTTGCCCAAAAACTGATAAGAATTTGCTTTTGCGCGCCGCGCGTACTCAGCGCTGCGCGGGTGAGCGCTCGGCGCGGAAGTTTGGTGGAACGCGAACTTAGGATTGCCGTCTTGATGGTGTGTCCGTTGGAGATTCTAACTCTGCGTCAAAGGCCGCTTTGATCCGTTGCAAAGTCTGAAGCCGATCTAGGGCGACATCCTGCTCGTAGGTGTTCACGATGTGCCTCGCCAAATCCGCCAACATCAAACCCCAAGCAGCAGGATCATTCCAAACCCCGACTCGCAAACTAACATGTTGGTTATTATCGGCAACCCATACTCGTAAAAGTTCAAGCGATTGCGGGTCACGCTTGGCTGCCTCGGGGATAAGTAATTGATCGTTCTGAGCCATAGTCATGTTGGGTGGCCAACGCCAAACTCCTCTCGCCTGTGTGAGTAGTGACGGCGGTCTTGGAAAGACACACGGGAAAGGTGTTTCTGCCGCATCAGCGGAGACAGGTCGCCGTCCACGATATTCGTGGACTCATAGAACAGCACCGATTCCAGTCTCCCTACCGCATCAAGCGGCTTGAGTGAGGCAATATCGCCATCATTGTTGAGATGGAGTTTTCGGAGATTTGGCAAAGCCGCGACTTCATCAATCGATCCGATCTGGCGACATGTGTGAACCTCTATTTCTTCGAGTTTCGTCAAGGCTTCAACACCTGCGAGTGACTTCAGCTTCTTAAGATTCGCCAGACGCAGAAAACGAAGCTTCCTAAGCAATGCAATTCCATCGAGCGATTCCACCGGCGCGTTCAAAACCGCCAAAGACTCCAAGTTTTCCAGCTGCGAGAACGAGGCGAGGTTCTTGCCGCTGTATCTATTCACGAATAGGCTTTTTAGCGTGAAACAGTCAAACAAGGATTCCGCCTTCGGACGCCACTCCAAGGCGCAATCTTCAAGCTGAGAAAAGGCCGAGAACCGAAGTTCTGTGCGACAGTAAGTCATGACCTCCAAGGCGCGCAGTTCATGCAACGCATGAACCGGCTCCACCGATTCAATTTTGAAGTCGATTATCTTTAGAGACTTCAACCACGGACAGGAAATCAGGAAAGAAAGATCGCTGCCAACCCAACCTTTCGCATGGTTGAGTTCCAACTCAAGACACCGGCGCGTCTGAATTTCACCGGCAATCTGATCTGACCACGCAGACTTAAGGACTGCACGCAAACCGTATTTACCTTGCTCAAATTCAATGCCTGTCATGGATTGGGCGGTAGCAAATATTGTCTATTGGGCCCAATTGGATTGCGAATGTTTTCAAGATTTCTGACACCGCCAAGCTCATTGATTCTAAGTTGTTCGGCAATCTACTGATAAGAATTTGCTTTTGCGCGCCGCGCGTACTCAGCGCTGCGCGGGTGAGGGAGAATTGGTTTTTGGGCTCACCAAGCATGTGGCGAGCCTCGCCAGAGCCGGCTGCGGTGTCAACACCTTTTGTTCGCTTTGTTCGCGGGAATTTTACTGATAAGAATTTGCTTTTGCGCGCCGCGCGTACTCAGCGCTGCGCGGGTGAGGGAGAATTGGTTTTTGGGCTCACCAAGCATGTGGTGAGCCTCGCCAGAGCCGGCTGCGGTGTCAACACCTTTTGTTCGCTTTGTTCGCGGGAATTTTCGCCCACTCTTGGGGTGTGGCCGGCAGGGTTTGGGGGCGCAGCGTGTGGCAGGGCGGGGATCGAGCCGGGACCACCCGGCGCACGGGCGCACCCCGCCCCGAGCCGGCTGGATGATGCGGCATTTTTCAGTCGGTCAGGACGTTTTCGTAGTCAGGGGTCGGGTCCACGTCGTCACAGGGTTCGTAGGTGTAGGGCCCCGGCACCGCTGACGGGGGCGGTCTGGGCGGCGGGTCATGCCAGGCGCCGAGGTGCCGGAGAACTTTCTCAACCACCCGCGCGTCATCAATGATGGCGATGACCCGCATCGGGTTCTGGCAGACGGGGCAGCGGAGCGGGTCCGCGTGCCAAACCCGCAGGATGAGGTCGCGCCAGCGTTTGGAGGGCAGTTTGAGCGGCGGCGGCGGGGAAACGCCGGGGCGGTGTAACACCAGTTCGGGCGGCAGGCCGCGCTGGCGCACGCCGCGCATCTTGTTCGAGTACCACCCGTAGTAGCGGACCATCTGGGCGCCTTTGTCGGGAATGTGCTGGGTAATGGCGGCCAGGAAGTCGGTGGGGGTGAAGACCTCGAAGTTGCGGTTGATTTTGGCGTTGAGGCGCGAGCGGTAGATGACCATGTCGCCGGGCGATTCCAGCGTCATCTTCTCCACCGAGAATGGGTTGCGGAGGATATATTGGGCCAGGCCTTCGAAGTCGGCCTTGGCCTCGGGCGGCACCTGTTCGCCGGCGTGCAAGTTGAAGCCGCTGTGTTTCCAGGAGCTTGTGAAGGACGGCTGAGCCGCAAAGAAGCGCAAGAGGCGCAGAGGGAGAAAAGCACACAGGACAGTCGCACGAAGAGAATCAGGGTGGTGAGCAACTACAAGTCGGCCGCGCCGGGTGAGTAACTCGCCCGTGGCCTGCCGTTTTGCGTCTCTTGCGCCTTTTCGCGGCAGCTTCCTCTTGACCCAGAGGCTGAGCTGGCACATTCGGATGGCTTCGGCATTCAAGTCCACGCCGCCGTGGTTGGCCTGGCGCGTCTGCCGGTCGCAGTCGCAATCGCCCGTGCAGGGAGTTCGTGCTTGTGATTATCGGGCCTGGACGTAACCTTTCCCCCGTGGCTGCGGAGGCATGGCAGTCCGGGAGGCTGGCCTGTGTTGGGCTGGCCGCCGGGCGGCGCTCCCGGCCGGCAAACGAAAGGTTATCATCCATGAAACTCCTCGATTCCCCTCGCACCGGAAGACTCGGCTCACACATCTTCTACCCCTCACCCTTCGGCCAGTGCTGCCGCGCCCTGACCGTGCCGCACGATCCCAAAACCCCGGCCCAAAGCCGCGCCCGCGCCATCTTCGGCTCCTGCTCCAATGCCTGGGGCCGGACCCTGACCGAAGCCCAGCGCCAGCGCTGGGTCAGCGCCGCCCAAACCGCCCCCAGCCACCCGTCGCTGGGGCAGTATTACCACCTGAGCGGTCAGCAATTCTGCGTCCAAATCAACAGCACCCTGCGCTGGCGCGTGGGCTATGGTGGTGCAAAGGGCAACCGCCGCCAGCAGGGCGACGCAGGCAGACAGCGTGCTGCAGGATGGATGAGACTTGGTTTTCATAAGGGTGGTTCCGTGTTAATTGAAGGTGCGGGATCTGAACTGCGAAGCAAAAGACAGGCAGGACCGGGAAGGGCGCGATCCGGCCCAGGTGGTGAGTTGAGGGTTGAAGGCCGGAGCCTCGGCGGCGCGGCGGCGGAAGACAAGACCTCCGGCGCGCGGCCTTCAGGCCGTGGGCAGGAGAAACAGACGTCGCGTCCGGCGACTAACGGAATGGCCACGAGTGAACCGCTTCCGAATGGAAGCGGCACTGTGCAGTTTACCCTTCCGATATGGTGGCTCATGGCTACCGCGGCAAACCGTTTATGCGGATGGCGGCCCGACCACCCGCGTGACCTCCGAAGGCGCAGGGTCCTCGCAGGGTCCTTCGGACCCTTGCTGACAATTCATCTTATAGCAGAAGCCCCGAGGTATTGTCACGAGTTATTTTGTCTTTCCATGAACAGCATTGTCAGCCTGCCTTGCCCCCGCTTCGTCCTGTTCAGGGCTGGTCCACTCATTTCCTGAACTGCACCTGAACCGCCAACTGCCGCTCTGCGGAATTTCCTGGTGATCTTATGGGGATTCTTCCTGGCCTTCACATCGTAACCCCAAAGCGAATTCGTCTCGCGGATGTAAAGCCGGCCATTCGCGATCAACGGTTAAGCCCACGCTGTTCCCGGGCCGGCGTTGGTCGGACGATTTGGCGGCGTGAAGCGCCCTTTCCAAGTGATCAGAATTTGCTTCTGGCGCGCCCGCACTGACGGAGCGCTGCGCGGGTGAGGGAGATTTGGTTTTGGATCTCACCGAGCATGGGGCAAGGCTATCCGGAGGCGGCGAGAATTTCCACGGCCAAGTCGGGGCCAGGTCCGGGCCGATCTTGGCCAGCGGGCATATCTGCCGGGGTCGCATTGGGTGAGGAGAATCGGGTTGGGGCGGGCCAGGCGCAGTGCCAGCCGGCCGGATGCGGCGGTGCACGGGCAGGGTTCAGACGGTCAGTGAGGAGCCTTAATGGACTAAAGACCGGCAGCTAACCTTGCTGAAACACTTTCACATACACCTCGCGGATGGCGCGGCGCCAGCCGGCGAGAGCCTGGTGAAAGGCATCGGGGGTGGGGAAACCGCAGCGCACTGAGACACGATAGTAGGGAGCGGGATCATCGGGCAGAACCGTTTCCCCTTCGTAGCTCCACCGCCGGAGGATGCCTTCGACGCGCCGCAGTTGCCGGTAGTTGCGGATGAGCTGGTCCGCGTCGGGCAGCACGCTGGCGGCACGCCCGCGCTCCAGCGCGGCCAGGGTATTGGCGCCCGGCCAGCCATGCTCCAGGCAGAGCGTCTGGGCAATGAACTCGGCATCCATCAGGCCCCCGCTGCCTGTCTTGATGGCGAGGTCGTCCTTGCCCGCCGGGGTGCGTTCCTTCTCGATGCGCATCCGCATCTGGTGAATCTTCTGTTTCCAATCCGGCGTGCAGGCCGCCAGCGGCAAAGCGGGGCGCTGGAAGTTCGTCAGCGTGTTGGCCAGGGTTTGAAAGCGGGCGCCCAGCCCTGAATCTCCGGCCACCGGCCGCGCGCGTGTGAGCGATTGAATCTCCCAGAGCTGCGCGCGCTGCCGGTAGTAATCCTCGTAGGCGCTCAGCGTGTTGACCAGCAGGCCCTTGTCACCGTCAGGCCGCAGGCGGGCGTCCATGCGGAAGACCACGCCATGCTCGGTCCGGGCCGAGAGGAGCTCGAGCACTTCGAGCGCGAGCCGCGCCAGTTTGGGGAGGTCCTTCGCGCTGGTGTCCGCCACAAACACCACGTCGAGGTCCGAGCCGTAGTCAATCTCCGCGCCGCCGAGCTTGCCGAGGCCGATGATGACAAAGGGCGGAGCCTTGAGCGCGTGTTTGCGCATCACGACCTCCAGGGCGTATTGCAGGCAGGCCTCCGCCAGCGCTGACAGCTCGGCCAGGTACTGTTCCGGGTCCGCGAGCCCCAGGATATCGCGCAGGCCGATGCGCATCAGCTCGGCCTGGTGATAACGGCGCAGCCAGAGCGGTTGGTCTTCGTCGCCCAGGCCGTGGCGCAAATCCCGCAGCGTTTCCACGGCGGACTTGCGCTGCCGCAACCGGCCGCTGACGACCAACTCGTCCACCAGGTCGGGCGTGCGAATGGCCAGCTCGGCCAGGAATTCGGAACGGTCAAACAGGAGCACCAGCAACTCGAAGATGGCCGGGTTGCTATGCCACAGCTCGAAGAGCGTCGCCCGCGCCCCGTAGGCGCTGATGAAGCTGTCGAGCCGCGTCACCACCCGGTCGGGATCAGAAAGCGGCACGGCCTGCGCTGTGGCGGCAGGCATCTTGCCTGCCGCCACCGGACACAGCGCGAAGAGCCGCGGCAACAGTTGGTGCGCCAGTTCGCTGGTGCGGGGCGAGACGTGCACATAGCCTGGTCCCTCGACAAACTCGCGCAGGACACGGAAGGCCTTTGCCGGGTCTTTGAAGGCGTGCCGGGCCAGCAGTGCCTTCCATTCCGGCTCGGCGCCCTCGAACTGGCGCGGAAAGGGCGACATCGCCTGGCTCTCTTCCTTGCCGGCGTGCAGCATTCGGTCGAAGATGCGGCGCACATTCCCGGTGTGGGCCTGGCGCGCCGCTTCAAACTCCTTGAGCGAGGCGAAGCTCATCAGGCGCGCCAGGCGCTCCCCGGCCGGCTGGTCGGCGGGAATGGTGTGCGTCTGCAGGTTGTCTTCCATTTGCAGGCGGTGCTCGACGTCGCGGAGAAAGCCGTAGGCCGTGGCGAGCTGCCGGGATTCGTCCTTCGAGAGCAGCTCGTATTGGGCCAGCTTGGCCAGGCAGGGAAGCGTTTGGGCGCCCTGGAGGAACGGCTGCCGCCCGGCCTGCAGCATCTGGAGCGTTTGGGCCACGAACTCGATCTCGCGGATGCCGCCTCTTCCGAGCTTCACATTGCGGATCACCTCGTCGCCCTTGAGCACATCGCTTTCGATGCGGCCTTTCATGGCCACGACCTCCAGCAATACATCCTCGTTGATGGACCGCGGATAGCGGAAGGGCTGGATCATCTCCAGAAACTCCGCTGCCAGCGCAGCGTCTCCCGCCACGCCGCGCGCCTTGATCAGCATCATCCGCTCCCAGGTCTGACCCCATTGCGCGTAGTAATTCTCGTAGCCGGCGAGCGAACGGGTCAGCGGCCCCGCATCCCCCTCGGGCCGCAGCCGCAGATCAATCCGGTAGAGCGTGCCTTCCGGCGTCATGCGGCTCACCTCGGCGATGAATGCCTCCGCCAGGCGGTTGAAGAACTGATGGTTGGTCAGCACCGGGCGAGGTGTCTCGCTCTGGCGGGGCAGCTCCTTGAAAACGCTTCCCTCCTCGCTATAGACGAATAGCACGTCCACGTCCGAGCTGTAATTGAGTTCCTGTCCGCCAAGCTTGCCCATGCCCAGAACGCAGCCCGCCGTCGGCTGCCAGCGCCCCTCGGGATTCTGGTGGCACGGCTGGCCGTAACGCCCGGTCATCTGCCGGTGGCAGACCTGCCAGACCACTTCCAGGCAGACATCCGCCACGTCGGAAATCTCCTGCACGATCTCGGGAAGCCCGCCCAGCCGAGCCAGGTCGCGCGCGGCGATGCGGAGCATCTCGCGCTGTTTGAACTCCCGCAGGCGGGTCAGCGCGGCGTCAAACTCGGACGCCGCCAGGAGCGGCTTCAGCACGCGGTTGATTTCGCTGCGCAGCCCTTGCTTGCGGCGGGGAAACTTGAGCGCCTCCGGCTCGAGCGCGCCAACCCAATCCGGCCGGGCGACAAGCAGATTGCCGAGCGCCTGGGAGGCGCCGAGGACCGCAGCCAGGACGCACGCCTGGTCAGCCGAACACGCCTGCAGCGCGGGGCCGGCGCTGGTGGCGGCGAGAAGGCCCAGGAACGACTTGGCCTGCTGCGGGTCCGCGCAGGCACTTAAGGCGTTGGTCCAGGCCGGGCTGTTCATGCTCGAGTCGGCACGCTCACCGCGGAATCGTCTCCACCTTGACCTCGGTCGGCGCTGGTTGTCCCGGGGGCTTCAGCCGCGTGAACAGTCCGCGCCAGAAGCCAAAGCCGTAGAGCAGATGGGTCAGCACAATCAGGGGGATGGCGGCAATGCTCTGCCAGACCTGGCCGCCGGCTGCCAGCGAAACGCCTTGCGCCAGCACGGCCAGAATGTAGAAGGCCAGCGGCAACAGGCACGACTTCCCGAGGGGCGTCAGCGTCAAGAGCGGCAGGAGTGCCAGCAGATAAAGGCAAAAGAGCGGGGGCACGAAGTTGAGCGCCGAGCCGAAGGTCGGGTGCAGGCGGAACTGCTCCGCCCGGCCCCGACCATAGGTCATCAGCATTCGGGCGAACGATCGGAGGCTGGATCGCGGGCGGCGCCGCACGACCAGTTGGGGGTCATAGAGCAGCTTCCCGCCGCGACGCTGCAACCCGTCCATGAGCGCGTTTTCCTCGTTGGGATACAGCGCCTCGTCGAATCCTCCCAATTCCAGCATGGTTTCTCGCCGGGCGAGGAGGTTGCAGAGGATGAGCTCCTTCTCGCTGGTCTCGCGCACCTGGCCGACCGCGGCATAGCGCGCGCGGCTGGGCCCAAACGCCAGCCAGCTTGCCAGCACCCGCGCGAAGACCTGTTCCAGCGGCGGCGCATCGCTCGGACAGACGTTTGGCCCGCCCACCATCTGCACCTGCGGATCGCGAAACCGCTCCACAGCCCGGCGCACGTTCCCCGGCTCGGGCGCAGAATCATCGTCCAGGAAGTAAATCAGGTCCCCGTGGGCGGCCCGCAGAGCCGCGTTGCGTTGAACGGAAGGCTGCGTGCCGCGCGCCACAACGATCTCCAGCCGGTCGGCCGGGTAATCCAGAGCGCGGCTGGCGGCAACGGCTTTGACCTCGGCCTGGGCGGGGCGGGCCGCGATCACCACCGTAACACTCGGCACGGTCTCGTTCACGTCCGCAGGCTAGAGTCCTGCGGCAAACAGTGCAAAGAGGAAAGTGCGCAAGGGCAACAGTGAAAAGAGTGTAAAACAGTTTTGACAATTCCGTGCGGGTTCATACATTTCTGTATCCCCGGATGGGGTCGTAGCTCAGTTGGTAGAGCGCCTGAATGGCATTCAGGAGGTCAGGGGTTCGAACCCCCTCGGCTCCACCATCCAAACTCCACTTACAACTAAGGAAATCACTCGGCTTCAAGCCACTGCCTGAATCGTTGGGCCACCATGGCCCGCCGCACTGCAAAGGGGAGGCGGGCGATCATGCGCCGGGCCTCCGCCACGTCGAAGTCGCCGCCCTTCTCAACTTCCGGCAGCTTGCAGAATAACCGGCTGCGGGCGGGCGTGAGGTAAAAAACATCCAACAGCGCTTTTTCCGGCCGCGCCATGCGGATGCCTCTCTCGCCCAGCGTTTCGTACCCAAAGAAGAAATCGGGGGAAACATGATGGACCGACACCACGCCCAGGGGAGTGGTGTACCGCCGTGTCCGCGCAAGGGAGACGGCATAAACAGACGCGGGAATCTGAGAAATCATGCCGTGATGGTACAGGGCGCTTTGCAGCGAAACATAGGCCGGCTGCGGGGCAGTGAGCCGTTCGGGGAGGCCCAGCGGGTCCAGCCGGCCTGGAAACGCCCAGACTCCGCGCCGCAACGCCAGCAGATGGCCAGCCTCCGCCAGTCGCGCCGCCATCTTGCTGGCATGGGCTCTCCCCACGCCAACAATGGCCGCTATGTCGCCCGTTTCCAGCACCGGCTGTTCGAGGCGTTGTAACCGCGCCAGGACGTCAATCAGTCTCATCAGCCCTCCCCTCTCAATGCCTCGACGACTCGAAGTACTAGATCATCCCAGACTTGCGGGTCTTCATACTGGGCCTGGTGATCCGGCGACAGAAAGGAAAGCACTTGGCTCTTGAACACGCCGAAGGAGACGGACAGGGCGTTTTGCTGCGCCTCGCGCCAGCGCGGCGGCAGTTCCATCCCCTGAGTGGAGACGCCGCACTTCAGCAAATGGGCGAGATCAAAAACATCTCTCGCCTGGGTTTGGGACCGGTGAATCAACGCGTGGACTTTCTGACGAAACGCGGCGGCTGCCGAATAATGGCTCGCAAGAAAAGGAGTGATCTGGTATTCGCGCATCAGCAAACTGTCAACGCTCTCGAATGCCACCGGGTCATCCATGCCCCGCCGGGAAAACTCGATTTTCGTGTGCAGCGGCAGTTCAAGTCCCTTTGCGGCAAGGCTCAGTTTCCATCGTTGGGTGGTCTCAGTCTGCTTCGGGGCCGTGCAACGCATGATCGTCAGGCCGCGCGCCTGCAGAATCCGCCCCAGGGTCGTTCCCGACAGAATCTGCTCCACCCGATCCCTCAACACTTCCACCGGCGCTGACTGCACATCCAGATCCATATCTTCCGAAAACCGGATGCTCCTGAGATAGAATCGCAGGTTGCATCCGCCTTTGAGCGCATAATGCCCTTTATCCAGTTTCCGGCCCAGTTGCCCCAAGAAAAGGAGGTGAAACTGTTCAACACAGGCAATTGGATGAGGAAACGAAGTCACAACGATACAATCCCCGATAACGACGTGCGTGTCAACAACATGCCTTATTAAGATCGGCAGTTGTCAGCCCGGCCACGGCGTTCAAGCGGAGACTCAGCCGGCACTCCGCCTCGCTCCTACAACGCCAAATCCCCCTGCTGCCCGTGCTTCTTCTTTGATTCCGGCGCTTTCTTGAAGGTCATGTCCACCGCCGCCGCTTCCGACGGGCGCTCGATGCCTTTGCCCTCCATCAGCTCTTTGACCGTCCGGAGCTGCAGACGGGGATATTTCTGGCGCGTCAGCTTGTGCTCGTAGAACCCGACGCTGGCCGCCTCGGCCTCCATTGGGCCGGTGGGCGGCTGGAGCGAAATCAGGACGCCGATGGCCGCCTTCTCGCGGTCAATCACCCCCCGCAAATCGCGCACGTCCTTCACCCCCGTCTTGCCGCCTTTGACCTGGATAATGATCTGCTCCGGCTTGGCCGCCTGCGGGTCGTCGCGGAACAGAATCTTGCCGTCAATGCCGTGGTCGGCCCCTTTCTTCTGCTCGACCGGCCGCGCGCCCACCAACCCCAGCGCCCACCATTGGAACTGGAACTTGTCCTGCTCGGCCAGCGTGGCGGCTTCGTTGGGCGTCGTCGGCTCGCCGACGATGCGGACGACGGAAACCGCGGCTGCTTGGGACGAAGCGTGGCCGGGGGTGGCTCCCTCTCCCTGAGGGAGAGGGAAGCTCTCCTCGTCCGCGGCGGTGTGTGCGGAGCCGGTGACGAATTTCATGCGGCTGCCGTATGTGTCCTGCAAGCGGTTCTTGATGAGCGAAATGGCAAGCTGCGTGATGTCTATCCCGATCCACTGCCGCCCCAGCTTCTCCGCCGCATCAATCGTCGTGCCGCACCCGCAGAACGGATCGAGCACCACGTCGCCGGGATTGCTGCTGGCCTTGATGATCCGCTCCAGCAGCGCGACGGGTTTTTGGGTGGGGTAAGGAAGCTTCTCTTGATTTGATCCGTGCAGGTGTTCGATATCGTGCCAGTCATCCGAGATAGGCTGCCCCTCCATGTCGTCTAGGTAGCGCTTCTCCTGCGGCACTGCTCCCGGCTTGGACTGGTAGATCCGTCCCTCTTCGTAAGCGCGCTGCATGCGGTCCTTGGTCCAGCGCCAAACGCGAGTCACTCCGAGGAACTCGTAGGTTAGGTTCGGGCGGTTCTTGTTCGGGTTGGTGATGTCGCCGAGCCGGTACTTGCGGCCGTTGGGATCAGCGAAGCGGTAGAACTTCTGAATGTACTCGGGATCGTGCTGACCGAACACTTTGTTGAAGATGACCTCGGGTCCTTTGGAGTACCGTAGGATGACATCGCGGCAGTTCGGGAAGTTGACAGTTGCATGGCTCTTGGGTTGCGAACGCCTCCAAGAGATTTCGTTGCGGTAGTTCAGCGGTCCAAACACCGCATCGCAGAGCAGCTTGAGATAATGGGAGGCGGTGGGGTCGCAATGGAGGTAGAGGGAGCCTGTAGGTTTGAGGACGCGGCGCAGTTCGACCAGGCGCGGGGCCATCATGGTGAGGTAGGCCATCATGTCGTTGCCGCCCAGGAACGTGTAGAAGGCCTGCATCACGTCCGAGACCTTGCCCGGCTGCTCGGTGATCTGCTTGTAGGCGGCCATGGTCTGGATGTCCCAATGCCAGGTGTCCTCGAAGGCTTTGATCTGGCTGGCGGCCTCCGTGCCGTCCTTCTCATGGAAGAAGGCGTTGTAGGTCTGGGCGGAGTTGAAGGGCGGGTCCAGATAGACCAGGTCCACCGACTCGTCCTTGAGGTAGCGCCGGAGGATGTCGAGGTTGTCGCCGTAGTAGAGCGTGCCCATAGGCGCATGGTTAGGCGGCGGGCGGGCGCAAGGCAAGCTCATCCCGCTGCCGCCGCCGGGCCTGGCCGTTTCCACCCCGCCCTCGCAGGCCAAGGCCCAGGCCCTCGCCGACAAACTCGACGGGTTGGTCAATATACTCAACGCGTGAGGCAGTGACGTCTCGCCGAGGCGTCCAGACGTTTCGGCGAAGCCCGCCTGCCGACGCGGCCGGCGCGGCACACTTGATCCGCGAGAACACCCGAAAAGACGCTAGCGGGAGGCGGAGGCTGAACGTTCCCGGCTCACGCTTGGGATAAACGTCTCCTCCGACAGATTGGGTGCAAGTCAGGTCTTGCACACCCTCCGATCCAGTCTCATTAACACCCCGCTTCAGCGGGGTGTACTGCGCGGCCCTATCCTCCAACCGCTTCAGCGGTTTTGAGTGGGCTGGTAAACCGCTGAAGCGGTTCTGCGACCATTCCGCGGCCCTACACCCCGCTGAAGCGGGGTGTTAATGAAAGCGCTGCCAGGACAAGGGCTTGCACCGGCTTGCCTTCGCTTCAGAGGCTGACTTACGCCCGATGACTGGGCCAAACGCCTTGTGCCAAGCGCCAATCGGTCCGTAGGCCAGCAATGACCCGGCAACGACAATTATTCTTCACCATCAGCGACAATTAAAAGTCACCAGTGGCGCCGGTTAAGTTGGTTCACTGTTTCGTCATCTTATTGTCTGTCTCTGACCCTTTGGGCCAGCCCCTTTGGCGGAGC
>Ga0209201_1000337_pt1 | contig 68883 bp, 54 predicted proteins | sample AD_UKC055_MetaG_FD_184411 | JGI IMG/M metagenome (GOLD analysis project Ga0209201, IMG submission 184411) | Active sludge microbial communities of municipal wastewater-treating anaerobic digesters from USA - AD_UKC055_MetaG (SPAdes) (version 2) | ecosystem: Engineered > Bioreactor > Anaerobic >...
GTTACGTGATCGCCCAACGCTTCGACTGCGGCGGGATGCGCTGGATCAAAGAACGCGCGGAGGCCCTGCTGCAGCTCCGCTGCATTGAGGTGAACAACGACTGGGAGGCGTTCATCACCTTCGTGCATGATACTGTGAGAGACCAGGCGCAACGAGAACATACCAACCTCTCCCTCAAATGCACCACTGCCGCACCGCTACCGACTTACGGCCTTACTTGAGTGGGCCGAAGGACTGCCGCCAGATGAGAGTAACTGCACCCATTTCATTATCAGCGTGAATCAGCGTGAATCGGCGTCCAATATCTCCTCGGAAAATGGCTCACGGATGGCCGCAGATTTCACGGATCAGCAAAGGTAACGCAGCCTTCAGGCTGCTCTCAGGCCTTCATTTTCATTATCAGCGTGAATCGGCGTGAATCTGCGTCCAATATCTCCTCGGAAAATGGCTCACGGATGGCCGCAGATTTCACGGATCAGCAAAGGTAACGCAGCCTTCAGGCTGCTCTCAGGCCTTCATTTTCATTATCAGCGTGAATCGGCGTCCAATATCTAAACACCGCGCTTCAGCGCGGTTGGCTCGTGTCGAACTGGTGAGCCGTCACAGTCTCTGCCACACGTTCACGCGTTATGATGGCTCATGGGTGCACACCGACAGCCACACCCTTACCCCTCGAGGCGCCAGCTGCTCCCTGTCGGCCCATCGGTGAGGGTGATGCCCAACAGCGTCAGTCGGTCCTGCAACATGTCCGCCTGCTTCCCCTCCCCGGCAGCGCGATATTCCTGGCGCAGGTCGAGCAGAATCTGCATCAGCCCTTCGAGCACTGCGTCACGGGGCGTGGTGTCTTCGAGCGTCACGGGCAGAACCCCCAACACCCCACCTGCCAAATCGCGGAACTGCTTTTCCATCGCCGCCAGCGATCCCATGCTCAGATCGTCTTTCCTGTCCAACTGGCGATTGGCCTCTTTGACCATCTCGAAGAGGACCGCGAGCGCCTCCGGCGTGTTGAAGTCGTCATCCATGGCCGTCTCGAAGGCTTCGCGGTAGTCCACCAGCGAGGAGACATCGGCGAGCACCGCGGTGCCCGCCGGCATGGCGGTGTCCATGCGGCGCCGGATCTCGCGGACGGTGTTTTGCAGTCGTTCGACGCTGCGCTGCGCTGCCTGGAGAGCTTCCCGGCTGAAATCAAGCGGGTCGCGATAATGGCGGCTCAAAATGAAATAGCGGATGGCTTCTGGCCTGTAGAGCGCGAGGGCTTCCTTGATAGTGAGGAAATTCCCCAATCTCTGGCTCATTTTCACGCCGTTGACGGTGAGGGATCCGGAAAGCAGCCAGTAGCGGGCGAAAGGCTCGCCGTGCAACGCCTCTGCTAGAGCAATTTCGCATTCGTTGTGGGGGAAGATATTTTCCAGACCGCCCCCGTGAATGTCGAATGGTTGTCCCAGATATTGGGTGGCCATGACGGTGCATCCGATGTGCCAACCGGGGCAGCCATCTCCCCATGGGCTGGGCCAGCGCAGCCGCTGTTCCGGCCTGGCGCGCCTCCAGAGGGCGAAATCCGCCGGATGGCGTTTCTCCTCGCGCGTTTCGACCGGGGAGCCTGCTTCCAATTCCTCTGCGCTGCGGCGGGAAAGTTTCCCATAGTCGGGGAAGGCTTCCATCGAGAAATAGACATCGCCGTTGACCTCGTAGGCGACGCCTGCGGCGAGCAGCGCCTGCACCCACTGGATGATCTCCGGAATGTGGCCGCTGGCGCGGGGCGAGATGTTGGGACGCTGCACGCCGAGCGCCTGCATGTCGTCGAAGAAACTCATCATGTAGGTGTCGGCGGCTTCCATGGGCTCCAGGCGATGGGCACGGGCGCCCTTGAGGAGACGATCTTCGCCGGAAGGGAGCAGATGCCCGACATCGGTGATGCTGCGCACGTGCCGCACCTGATAATCCAGATATTTGAGGTAGCGCGCGATGACGTCCATGGCAATGTACGTCTTGGCGTGTCCCAGATGGGCGTGATCGTAGACGGTGGGACCGCAGACGTACAGGCTTACCTTCCCGGGCGTCACCGGCTCGAACCGTTCCAGGGCGCGGGTCATGTAATTGTACACGTGAAGCGCCACCGCTACCTCCTCCTATGCAGAAGACCGGCGTCGTCAGGCGTAATCGCGCCGGGCGAAGATCATCCGTCCGGCCGCGGTCTGCAGGACTTTGCTCACCGTCACCTCGACCGTCTGGCCGATAGAGTCGCGTCCGTCCTCGACGACCACCATCGTGCCGTCATCGAGATAGCCTACCCCCTGATCCATTTCCTTCCCGGCCTGGATCACGGAGATTGAGAAGCTCTCGCCTGGCAGGAGCACCGTCTTGACGGAATTGGCCAGCTCGTTGACGTTGAGCACGCTCACGCCTTGCAGCTCGGCGACCCGATTGAGGTTGTAATCGTTGGTGAGAATGTGAGCGGAGAGCCGGCGCGCCAGCGAGATGAGTTTGTCGTCCACCTCTTTGACGGTTTCGTCATCCTCATCGGTGATGCGGACAGGCACGGGGGAGTTTTCCTGCAGCTGCCGGAGAATCTCCAGCCCTCGTCGCCCCCGGTTGCGGCGCAGCGTGTCGGCGGAGTCGGCGATGTGTTGCAGCTCATTGAGGACGAACAACGGCACGAGCAGCTCGCCCTGGATGAAGCCGGTAGCGCAGATGTCCGCGATGCGCCCGTCAATGATGACGCTGGTATCCAGCAAAATCGCGCGGCTGGTGGGAGGGGCGGACTCCGCATGTTCGGGCTGTATCTTGCTGCCAAAACGCTCGCGCAAGGCGTGGACGAGGTCAGTGCGCACGGTCGCGACCATGATGCCCAGATAGCCCGCCAGTAAGGCACCCATAAAAGGCAGGAATTGTCCCAGCGGCGGCGGGAGCAGCGACAGCGGATAGGCAATCAGCGCTCCCAGGGCCAGCCCCAGGAACAGGCCGACGATGCCGGAGATCAGGGTTTGGATGGGCACTTGTTGGAGGGTGTGACGCAGGCGGCGCAAGGGCCGGCTGCTGATCGCGGGCGAGATGATGAAGCCGAGCACGGCGCCGATGGCGCTGCCGATGACGCGCGTGAGGGTGATGTGGGGTATGAGGGCCGGAAACCAGAGCAACAGTTGGTCGGCGAGGGTCAGGCCGCCGAGCAGAAATATCAAAGCTCCCAGAATGCGGGTGATAAGGTCGTTTTTCACGGATAATGCCTCCCCATGTCGGGTAATAAAAACGCAGATAATCGCGGCCGGTCGCCTGTTACAGCGAGCTTTATCTTACTCACGCTATCAGAATAAAAAAATAAGTGCGTTCTCGGCGACCTTGGCGTTAATCTTATCATACTCGGAATAAAAGTCAAAAAAATTCCCCCTCCCTCCCGCGTGCGCGGGAAGAAGGGGGCTAGAGGCAAAGCCAGCCTACTCCCTTGGGTTATGAAGACAACGGTCTCGCTTAGCGCCCCCGGCGGGAAAGCACAAACAGCACGGCCACTCCCAATGCCAGCAACAAGACAATCGCGCCGCTGATCTTGATGATGGTGTTCAGGGTTTTGCTCAAGCCACTGCTGCTGCCATTGGCTTCCTCCGTAGGCGAGGGTGCAGCGGTTGGTTGCGCTTCGCCGGGAGTTTCGGCAACGCGGGTGTACCCCAGCTGGAGCGCCGAAATTTGCCCCGCGCTCAGGGCCACGCCCCACTCGCCTGGGCCGACGGGTTGATAGCCTGCCGGCGGGGTTTGCCGCAGCACGTAATTGCCTGCCGCGAGATTCTGGAAGCAGTAGGGCTCGCTGATGCCATCGGTGGTGTAAGAACCTGCCGGCCCGGCGGTGCTGACTAGGGCGAAGACGGCATTGGGGAGCAGCCCCTCAGTTTCCGGCTGCTGGATGCCGTCGCCGTTGCGATCGTAGTAAGCGCTCACGCACAGGCCCGCCACAGCAGTCGCCGGCGTCTGCGTGGGGGCGACGTCGGTGGGCGCCGCCGTAGGAGCTGCAGTTTCCGGCGTAGGGGTTGGCGTGGGCAGCGTCAACGGCGCACCAGAGATGATGATTTCCTGACCGATCTGCAGCAGGTCATTGGGTCCCAGCGTCCCGGCGTTGAGGCGACGCAATTCATCGAGGGAGACATTATACTGCAAGGCGATGCCAAAGAGCGTGTCGCCCTCTTGCACGACGTGCACGACCGCACCGTCTGGACGGGGCGTAGGAGTGTACTGGGGCGTTGGCGGCGCTGCGCGAGTGGGCGCCGGCGTGGAGGTGGGCGTCGCCGGAGGCGTCACGACTTCCAGGCGGGCGTTGTCCCACCAGGAGTCCATGTGCGCTAGCGGCACCACCAGACGGAACTGGCTGGAGACGAAGACGGTTACTTTGCCGCTCGCGCCGGCCGTGGCCTCGATAGAGAGCGCCTGCCAGCTGTCGCGGATGTTGTTCTCGGCGGACCAGACGACGCCGGTATACCACTGCCCGCGCCCTTCGGGGTCAATCCCGACTTGCATTCGCGGCGCCCAATCGGTGTAAGATGGGGCCGGCGGCTGCTCATTGGCCGCGCGGGAGTACCCCATCACGGTGAAGCGCACCCGCGAGCCTGGCGGTACGCTGACCGTCTGGTAGACGCCGGCATGCCAGGTGATGTACTGCGCCCCGACGTGCTGGGAAGGGGCGCCCTGGGTCAGTCCCAGATTGTTGTAGTCCATTTCCTCCCCCCATCCCGGCTGGCAGACGAAATCCCAATCCGCCGGTTTGGTGCTGCATTTCTCGCCGCTGTCTTCATGCCAGGCGCTCCAGCCGTTGGCCACGCCGTTGGTGTAGGGCAAGTCAAAGCCAGGGTTCGCCAGGAGATTTTGCGCCTGCGCCGTAGCAGGCTGACGCGCGGCCCCTACAAAGAGTCCTCCTGCCAGTAATGCCAGGATGGAGAGTACCATAAAATAGCGTTTGATCTGCATCGCATTCACATCCTTCACAGAGTTACACTTGAAACTGCCACTTGTGCCTTCGGCCCCCGCCCGCTTCGCCGTTCCTGCCCTCAGGCAATACTCGAAACGAAATTGTAACATAACCCAAGATACCGTCAACTCGCCGATCAAAACTGGTATAATAGCCCTTATGGAGGTGCGCCGTGAGACGTGTCAAGGATTTTCTGGAGCTCATCAAGTTCGAGCACACCATCTTCGCCCTGCCGTTTGCGTATGTGGGCATGTTGCTCGCCGCGCGGGCGGCTTTCGATGCAGGCCGCAGTTCCCCCTGGCCTACCTGGCACGAGTTCCTCTGGATCACCGTGGCGATGGCTGCCGCGCGCACGCTGGCCATGGGCGTCAATCGGCTGGTGGATCGGGCCCTGGATGCGCGCAACCCCCGCACGGCGGGACGGCCCCTCGTCACCGGGCGGGTGACGCTCTCGACGGCGGTGGCGGGGACGGCGCTCTCGGCGGGGGTGTTGGTGTTCGCCGCAGCGCGCCTCGGTCCCCTGCCGCTGTTGCTCCTCCCGGGAGCGCTGGTCTTCCTGTTGGGATATTCCTACACCAAACGCTTCACATGGCTGTCGCACTTCATCCTCGGTTTCACGGATGGGCTGGCGCCGATGGGAGCGTGGGTCGCCGTCCGCGGCTCGCTTTTCGCGCCCGCGGATTGGCCGGCCTGGCTGTTGCTTGCTGCGGTGACCCTGTGGATCGGCGGTTTTGACCTCATCTATGCCTGCCAGGATGTGGAGTTCGACCGCACCGCGGGCCTGCACGCGATTCCGGCGCGTTTTGGAATCGCGGCGGCGCTGCGGCTGGCGCGTTTCTGTCACGCGACGGTGGTAGGCCTGCTGGCCTTGTTGGGAGCAGGCGTGGGCCTGGCCTGGCCTTACTGGCTGGCGTGGGTCGCGATTGTCGGCCTGTTGAGCTACGAACATCGCCTGGTGCGCCCCGACGACCTCTCGCGGCTCAATGTGGCCTTCTTCAACGTGAACGGTTACATCAGCCTCACTTTCTTTGCGGGGGTGCTGGGGGCGTTGTGGATGGGATGAAAGGAGCCGCAGGATGAAAACCCGGGTGAGCAACAGACTCTGGCGCAGGGGATGCGCCTTTATGGGACTGGTATTGTTGATGACGGCGTCTGGTTGCGCCGGGCGTTCGGAAGGGCCCGTGACATTGCGGATCGGCGTGCTCCCCATTCTGGACGCGCTTCCGCTGTACGTGGCGGAAAGCGCGGGCTACTTCATGGCGGCGGACGTGCAGGTGACGCTGGTGCCGGTTGCTTCGGCAGCGGAGCGGGATCAGCTGCTCCAGGCCGGGCAGCTTGACGGCGTCATCAACGATCTGGTCGCCGTCGCGCTGTACGATCGGGAATCGCCCCGCCTGGTGGTGGTGCGTTACGCCATGCAGGCGACTCCTACGACGCCGCAGTTTCGCCTCCTCGCGGCGGGGGCCAGCGCCATCACGGCGCCGGCCGATTTGCGCGGCGTGCCGATTGGCCTCTCGCAGGGGACGGTGATCGAGTATGTGACCGAGCGCCTGCTGCAGCAGGAAGGGCTGCCCCCCACGGAGATCGTGAGCCTCGCTGTCCCCAAGATTTCCGACCGTCTGGCGTTGCTGGAGGCGGGGCAGCTGCAGGCGGTGACATTGCCGGAGCCTCTCGCGTCGCTGGCCGTGCAGCAGGGCGCGCGGGTCGTGCTGGATGACACGCGCCATCCCGAGTTCAGCTGCAGCGTGTTCGCGTTCAACCGCGACGTGCTCGAGGCGCACCCTCAGGCCATTCGCGGTTTCCTGGACGCCATCGAGCGCGCTTCGGCCCTGATCAACGCGGACAAGACGCGGTGGAACGACGTGCTCACGGCGCAAGCGTTGGTCCCGCCGTCAGTAGTAGGGACCTATACCCTGCCGGATTATCCCGGCGCCGCGGTCCCTTCGCGCGAACAGTTCGAGGACGTGGTCCGCTGGCTGCAACAGAAGGGGCTGCTCACCGGCGAGGTGGCTTACGACAGTGTGATAGAGAGCGGTTTTTTGCCCTGATGCCCTCAGAAACTGACGCAGGGAGTAGCATGGATTTCACAGACGACGAATTTGAGACTCGTAGCTTTTCCAGGGAGGTCATTCACATGAAACGTTATCGGAAGTTGATAGAGGCGTTGGCGCTGACGTGCCTCATGTTGGCAACTAGCTACGCGATAGGACTGGCTTCGACGCTGACGCCGCCCTATGTCATCGCTATCCAGGATACTGGGGCCAACACCCACCCGTCTCGGGTTGGCGTTGACCCTGAGCGCGGCCTGGCTTACGTGCTGGATCAGCAAGGCGCGATCTGGGTCTTTGCCGGCGTGGAGATGACGGCCACCCTCCCAGGCGGCAGCCCCAATTACGTTGCGGTCGACCCGGGCGGGTACGCCTATGTGACCCAACGCGACGGCGGGGCGGTGCGCGTCCTCGAAGGTAAAAACTTGCAGGGAACAGTTTCTTTGGGCGGCAAGCTCTCCGGCGCGGCGGTCGTGCTTACCCCCACCCACGATGTCTACGTGGCCCTCCCCGCGGTCAATCAGGTAGCCGTATTTCGGGGCTACGGCGCTGTGCCGGTGACCTATGTGACGGTGGAAACTACGCCCTTCGCCCTGGCTGCTGATCCGACTAACGAGCGCATCTACGTGGCCAATCAGGGGTCGGCCAACGTCTCGGTGCTCCAGGGAACCACAGTCATCACCACGATTCCGGTCGGACAATCCCCTGCCGCGGTAGCAGTCAATCCGGCCAAGGACTACGTCTATGTCGCCAATAGCGGCGACAACACGGTCAGCATCATTCACGACCTCGCAGTGGTGCAAACGGTGGACGTGGGTCATGTCCCCGGCGATATTGCCGTCAACCCTGTCAACGGGCGTGTATATGTGGTCAATAACGGCGATCCCGACAACTCCGGTTCCTTGAGCGTCTTGCAGGATGCGCAAGCTGCGCCTGTCGCTACGGCGCTGGAGGGGAACGATCTCCGCGCCGTGGACGTGAACCCGCGCAGCAGCTACATCTACGTGATTGGCGGGCGCGGTGGGGGCGGCACGGTGGCCGTGCTGAGCGATACGTTGGTCATCGAGACTTTTCTGCCGGTGGGGCATTCGCCGGCGGATGTGGCGGTGGATCCGGTGAGCGATCTCGGCTACGCCTCGCTCTACAAAGCGATGGGCGGAGAGATGGGGCAGGTTGTGGTTCTGGGACGTTCCGAGGCCTCAGTCGCGCCGATAGACCCTGTAACCGGAGGGACGTTGGCCTGTGATGGCGTGAACGATCGTCCCATCCAGATTGAAGTACCCCCCGGCGCGGTGACAGAAACGGTCACCCTCCTTTGCGCGGCCTGGGAGCCTAATACGCTGCCTGCGTATCACTTTGCCGGGCAGGGATTTCTTCTCAAGGTGTACAAGTTTGGCATCCATCGTCCGGCCTATCAGTTCCAGACTCCCATTACAGTGCGGGCAGCGTATCCCACGCCCTTGCCTGGAAACGCTGATGTAGCGAAGTTGGAGTTGCGAATCGGCGCCTCTGGTGAAGGCGTCTGGGGAACCACGGGGATTGTCTCCCAGGAGGTGCAAACCGCGCCGCCACAGGTGGTGGCGACCCTTTTGAGGCTTCCAGAGCGTTCTCAGGATGGCTATGCCCTGGTAACGCCTGCGGGCAAAATCTATTTGCCCCTGGTGCTGAAGGCGACTCACTAATTCACAAAAAGCCCTCACTGCAGCGAGCAATTCGCTGCAGTGAGGGCCTTTGCTTCTCGTGGAGGGTGTGTCTTGATGCTGCTCTCCACGTCTCAGGTGCACGTCACGGATAGATGCGCTTGATCGTGCGCGGATAGGCGATGGTCTCGCGGATGTGTTCGATGCCGCAGATCCAGGTGATCAGGCGTTCCACTCCCAGGCCGAAGCCGCTGTGGGGCACGCTCCCGAACTTGCGCAGCTCGATGTACCACTGGAACGCTTCTTCGGGCAGCTGGTCATGGCGGATATGCTCGAGCAGGAGGTCGGGGTCGGAAATGCGCTCACTGCCGCCGATGATCTCGCCGTAACCTTCCGGCGCGAGCAGGTCCACGCTCTTGCAGACCTCTGGGCGACCGGGCCACGGCTCCATGTAGAAGGCCTTCACCGCGGTAGGATAGCCGTAGACGAACACCGGCTTGTTGAATTGCTGGGTGAGCGCCGTCTCGTGGGGCGATCCGAAGTCCATGCCCCACTCGAAGTCCAGCAGCGCTTTTTGCTCAGGATCTGCAGTGGCGTCGCGGAGCTGCGCCAGGCGTTCGGCCGCTTCATCATAAGAAATGCGCGGGAACGGCGGCGTGATGCGCTCCAGCAGGGAGATGTCCCGCCCCAAAACGCGCAGCTCCGGTTGCCGTTCCTCGAGCACCCGTTGCACGATGTAGGAGACGAACTGCTCCTCGATCTCCATCAGCTCCTCCAGGTCGCAGAAGGCCATCTCCGGCTCCACCATCCAGAACTCCGTGAGATGCCGGCGGGTCTTGGATTTTTCCGCGCGGAAGGTCGGCCCGAAGCAGTAGACGCGGCTAAAGGCGAAGATGTTGGCCTCGTTGTAGAGCTGCCCGCTTTGCGAGAGGTAGGCGATGCCCTCGTCGAAGTAGGGCGTGCCGAAGAGGGTCGTTGTCCCTTCGCAGGCGGCGGGCGTGAGGATGGGATTGTCAATGTTGATGAAGCCGTGCCCGTCCAGCCAATCGCGGATGGCACGGATCACCAGCGCGCGCACGCGCAGGATCGCCCATTGGCTCTGGGTGCGGATCCACAGGTGCCGGTTATCGAGCAGGAAATCCACACCGTGCTCTTTGAGCGCGATGGGATATTCCTCTGTCACTTCCTGCACCACCTCCAGGCCGGTGACGCCGAGTTCGAAGCCGCCGGGGATGCCCGGCGCGCGGGGATCGGCGCGCACCACGCCGGTGATGATGAGAGAAGATTCCTGGGGGATGTGCACGGCCGTCTCGAAGACCTCTTCCGGCACGTCTTTGTTGAAGACGACGCATTGGACGAAGCCGTACCCATCACGCACCAGTAGAAACACCAGTTTGCCCTTGTGCGTGCGGTTATAGACCCATCCGCGGAGGGTCACCTCTTCCCCTACATGCGCTGCAATCTGTTCCGCGCGAATGATAGGCGCCATAGTTTGTGCCTCCTTCGAAAATGGCCCCGAATGAACACGAATTTCACGAATAAGATTAGAAATTCCTGGCCCCCGGGGCTGCTACGTCCTCAAACACCGCGCTTCAGCGCGGCGGGCTCGTGTCGAACCGGTGAGCCGTCGCCGTCGCTGCTCACGACTCCCATTTTCATCCTTGGATGATGTGCGCCAGCACCTGGCGTCTCCTGCGAAAATGGCCCCGAATGAACACGAATTTCACGAATAAGATTAGAAATTCCTGGCCCCCGGGGCTGCTACGTCCTCAAACACCGCGCTTCAGCGCGGTGGGCTCGTGTCGAACCGGCGAGCCGTCGCCGTCGCTGCTCACGGGTTATGGCTCACCGGGTAACTGTTCAGCCACTGACTAAAAAACGCAAGACTTCATGGCAACTGCTGAAGATTAAGAATCAATTTTTGCCCCCTGTCCCCCCGGCCCCCTTCCCCCCGCGTGCGCGGGGGGAAGGGGAACTTTTTTTTGTGGGGTTTTGCAGGCGGGCTATGCCCGCCTGCAAAACCCCCTTATTTTTTCTCCCTCTCTCCAACGGCGTTTGCGTCGTCGGGGAGGGGGCTGGGGGAGGGGCAAAAGCTACAGATCACAAAGGTTCATCCATCGCTGTTGAGCTACCCGACACCAGGCTGAACAATTGCCGCACATTTTCTTTTTTGAATGGTGTGCGCCAGCACATGACGTCTCAGGCAGTCTGACGGCGTTGTTGAGAGCGCTGGTACAGCCGGCGCGTGATAAAGGCTACGACGGCGACCCCAGCCAGAATCAGCACCGCATTTTCGTAGCGGTTAATCCAGTCCATGACCAGATGCCAGTTTTGCCCCAAAATGTAGCCCGCGAGCGCGAGCACGAAACTCCACAGCGCCGTGCCGAGGGTTGTGTAGATCGTGAAACGCCCCAGGTTCATGCTGGCAAGTCCTGCCGGCACGGAGATGAGGCTGCGCACGATCGGCACCATGCGGGAGAAGAAGATGACGAGCTCCCCGTAGCGGTTGAACCAGGCCAACGCCGTGTCGAAATCGTTCTCGGAGAGCAGCAGCCATTTGCCGAAACGCCGCAGCAGATAGCGCACCCGCTCCTCGCCAAACCAGTAGCCCAACCCGTAGAATACCATGGCGCCCGCTACCGAGCCTACGGCGCCGACGAGGGTGATGCCCCACAGCGTAAACCCGCCGCGCTTCTCGAAGGCCAGCCAACCCGCCATAGGCAAGACGGCTTCGGAGGGGATGGGTGGGAAAATGTTCTCAAGGAACATCACCAGGCCCAGCCCAAGATAGCCCAGTGCTTCGATGAGCCCCTGTACCCACATCGCAACCTGATTGAGAAATTCACTTAAACCCATTTGTAGCTCCTTCAGCACGGCGGTGCAGTCAGGATGCCGTGTGGCGTGCCTGCACTGCTTGCTCCGTGGATTATACCACGTTTGAACCGGCACACCCAACTGGATGCCATGCCTTTGCAAGATTGTGGTATACTTATTTCACGTGTGCGGTCCCAATCAGGGCGAGAGGACAGCAATCAGGAAAGGCGGAGCTCAGGTCGCCTTCACCGCTGGAGTGGGAGTTCAGACCATGCACATCTTCATTGTGTCCGATGGCACCGGCATGACCGCCGAGCAGATGGTGCGCGCGGCCCTGTTGCAGTTTGAGGATGTCGAGGCAGAGATCGTCCGCCATCCCGAGGTGACCACGGCAGAGCAGGTGTCGCGTGTGGTGGAAGAGGCGGCGGAGCAACAGGCTTTAATCGTCCACACCCTGGTGTCCGGGGAACTGCGCCTGTTGATGCTCAATGAGGCGCGCCGATATCACGTGGATGCGATGGACCTGATGGGGCCGATGTTGGATCGGCTCGCGTTAAGGTTGGGCAAGTCGCCCAGGCAACAGCCGGGCCTTTACGCGAAGTTGAATGCGGAGCGTAACCGGCGCATCGAGGCCGTGGAATTCGCCCTGCGGCATGATGACGGGCAGCGAGTGGCCGAGCTGGATCAGGCAGAAATCGTGCTCGTCGGCGTTTCCCGCACCATGAAGACGCCGGTTTCCATTTATCTGGCTTACCATGGCTGGTTCGTGGCGAACGTCCCCCTGGTGCAGGGGATCGCGCCGCCGGCGACATTGCTGGCACTCCCCCGCGAGAAAGTCTTTGGCTTGCTCATGGCGCCGGAGCGGTTGGTGGATTTGCGCCGTACGCGCGCCAGATCTTCGGGCCTGCCGGCCGGCGCGGCGTATGTGACGATCGAGGGCGTGATGGAGGAATTGCGCGCGGCGCGGATTCTCTGCGCTGAGCATGGGTGGCGCACGGTCAGTGTCACCGCCAAATCGGTGGAGGAAATTGCGGGCGAGATCACCGCCCTGGTACGGAGATAAAGTATGACCTGGAACCTTGAAGAGCTACGACGTGAGTTTCCGATTCTGCAACAGCAGGTACATGGCAAGCGCCTCGTGTTCCTGGATAGCGCCGCCAGCGCGCAGAAACCGCGCGCGGTGATAGAGGCGCTTACCACGGTCTACACCACCGCGTATGCCAACGTGCATCGCGGCCTGTACAGCCTGGCCGAAGCGGCAACCGCCCATTACGAGGAGGCGCGGGAGAAGATCGCGCATTTCATCGGCGCGTCCGACCCCGGCGAGCTCATCTATGTGCGGAATGCGACCGAGGCGCTGAATCTAGTCGCCTATGCCTGGGGACGCAAGCACATCACGGCGGGGGACCGCATCGTCATCACCGAGATGGAGCATCACAGCAACCTGGTGCCGTGGATGATGCTGGCCCAGGAACGTGGGGCCGAGCTGGCCTATTTGCCGGTGACCGATGCCGGCGAGCTCGAGCTCACGGCATTGCCGCCGCTCTTGGCCGACGGTCGCACGCGCGTGGTCGCCTTCACCCTGATGTCGAACGTCTTGGGGACGATCCCCCCGGCCCAGGAACTGACCGCCATGGCGCACGCGGCGGGAGCGCTGGTGGTGGCGGATGGCGCCCAAGCCGTGCCCCATCTGCCCGTCAACGTGCAGACGTTGGGCGTGGACTTCCTGGCGTTTTCGGGGCATAAGCTCGGTGGCCCCGGCATTGGCGCGCTGTGGGGACGCCGGCGCCTGCTGGAGGCGATGCCGCCGTTTCTCTTTGGTGGGGACATGATCCTCAGCGTGAAGAAGCACAGCGCTACCTGGAACGAACTGCCCTACAAGTTTGAGGCGGGGACGCCGGCGATTGCGGAAGCGGTCGGTTTTGGGGTGGCGGTGGATTTCCTTTCCGCCCTGGGCATGGAGGCGGTGCAGCAGCACGAGCAGATGCTGGTGGCGTATGCCCTGGAGCGTTTGCCGGAGGTGCCGGGGCTGCACATCCTCGGCCCCACCCACCCTCACCGGGGCGGAGCGGTGTCCTTCTGGCTGGAGGGCATCCATCCCCACGACATCGCCTCGGTGCTGGACAGCGAGGGCATTTGCATTCGCGCTGGCTTGCACTGTGCGGAGCCATTGCACGCGCGCTTCGGCCTGCCGGCGAGTGCGCGCGCGAGCTTCTTCATTTACAACGGCACAGATGATGTGGATGCGTTAGTCGCCGGGCTGCAGGGGGTCGTCAAACTGTTGCGGCGCTGAACGTCCACGTGTCAAGGAGTCAACGATGAGCGATCTTTATCGAGAGCAGCTGTTGGAACATTATCACGAGCCGCAGAATTACGGGGTGTTGCCGGAGGCGGATGTGGATGTGCAGCTGGATAATCCTACCTGTGGCGACACGATCCATCTGACCGCGCGGCTGGACCCGGAAGGGCGCATCGCCAAAGTGATGTTCGAGGGGCATGGCTGCGTCATCAGCATGGCGGCGGCCTCGATGCTGACGGAGGACGTGGTGGGCAAGACGCCGCAAGAAGTGGCGGCGCTGGAATTGCACGACGTCGAAGAGATGATGGGCGGACTGCGGTTGAGCATGGGGCGTGTAAAGTGTGCCCTGCTCGCGGTGAACGCCCTCAAGAAGGGGCTCCGGGAAAGCGGCAGGTTGTAGCGGGAAAGCGCTTTGACTTTCCGACAGCCTGCGCCGGGTTGATGGGCATGCCCGGAATTCGTGAGCGCTTTTTGGAGCAACGGGTGTCTTCAGAAACTGTTCCGCCCCCTGCCTGCCGACCGGCGCGCGGGGGGCTTCGTTTGGTGCGCCGCGCGGCCGTGGCGCTGGTGTTGCTGGCGCTGTTGGCGGCGCTCTGGCGATGGGGGCCGACGCTGCTGAGCTGGGCCGCGCGGTTTCAGGATCGCGCGTGGGTCGAGGCGGTCATCCGTCGTTGCGGGGGCTGGGCGCCGCTGGCCTCCATCGGCTTGAACGTCCTCCAGGTCCTCCTGGCGCCGATCCCCGGCCAGGTCTTTGCGCCGCTCAACGGCTATCTTTTCGGCCCGGCGTGGGGCATCTTTTACAGCGTCGTGGGCGTGCAGCTGGGCTCGATGCTGGCGATGGGACTGAGCCGGGTGTTCGGGCGACGGCTGGCGGAACGGCTCACGGGGGTGGAGTCGCTTGCCCGATGGGATCGCCTCACCCGTCGCTGGGGCTTGCCGGTGATTCTCCTGGTTTTCCTCCTGCCGCTCCTGCCCGATGACGTGATGTGTTTTGCCGCCGGTTTGACGGACATTCCCCTCCGCCGGCTGTTCGTGTTGACCCTGATCGCGCGCATTCCGGGGGTGGCGACGGCGGTGTTGGTGGGGGACCGCGTGTTGCGCCTGCCGCTTGAGGCGTTGCTGGCGCTGGGCGCGGGCCTGTTGGGGGCCGCGTGGCTGATCCAACGCCATCATCGGCGCATCCAGGCGTGGTTTCTGTGGCGTTTTCGGCGCTATCTGCGCCGTCAGTGAGAGGTTACCCGGCGCACGACATGGCCCGGCGCTTCCGATGATGCGACCGGGCGTCGAGCGAGAGACTCAGGGCTCGAGCTCGCGGCGAATCATGACAGAGAGCGTCGGCTGCGGCAGGACGTTCTCGATGCGGATGAGCGGATCCGGCAATGTGATCGTCGGCGTGAGGGTGTGCCGGCCGGGGGCCAGGCCGTCTACATCTACCGAGACCTTCACCGTGTCAATGTTCAGGTCCTTGATGGCCGTGTAGGGGCCGGCCAGCACAAGGCGCAACCGCGCAGGCTGCAGTTCCACGCTGTAGCCGGTCGGCAGGCCCAGCACTTCGGGCTCTGCCGGCACGGTCAATTTGCTTTCCTGCATTTCGAGCGTCACCTCGACCAACACTTCCGGCGTCAGCAGCGCGGAGAGGCCCTCTGGCAACTGCAAGCCCACCGTGGCTGTGAAACTGGCGCTGGCTCCATTCAGCAACACGGGATCCGTGTCCAGATAGCCCGACAGCTGCTGGATCACATCCTGCCGCCCGATGACGGTGACGATGGGCGGGTCTACCGTCACGCTGGCGACCCGATAACCCTCGGCCGGTTCGCCCAACACGATGACGCGCACCGCCATGTCGCGGATGTTGCCCAGTTGTTCGATGGGGACGCTGACCGAGATGCGCTGGGGGATGATTTCGACGTAGGCGACGACGTTGCCTGCCTGATCTACCGGCTGCGCCGCCAAATCGCCGGTGACGTTCTGGCGTTGCTCCTTCACGGAGATGCGCAACTGCGCTCTGACGACTTCCGCGACCCGTGATTCCGGTCCGCGCACCGTCACTGCCTGAGGCACGTAGGTTGGCGGGCGGGCGACGTATCCCAACGCGGGCGTGCCGTCTATCACGACGAGAACGGGCACGTCCTTCTCCACCAGCGGCTCGAGGCTTAAGGTAATCTCCTGGGGGGAATACTCCACGACTTGGGCCGGCCCGCGCAGCACTTCGACGATCACTGGCACGCTGATGTTCTTGCCCGGCGAGGCAGCGCTGAGATCTACGTAGGCGTGAATGTCCTCCGTCTGCAGAATCTGCCAGATGGAGTGCGGGGCGCGCAACACGACGCGCGCTTTGCTGTTTTCCGCGCCATAAGCGGCCATCCGATCTTCGGGTACCCCGCGCACTTCGATGGGAATGGCGTCGGCATAGGCGCGTTCTTCTGTGGGATCGCTGGTCTCCGTGGCGACGGCCCAAAAAAAGAACGCCAACACGAGCGAGAGGGCGGCAAGCGAGAGAGTTTGTCCCAGACGATGGCCCATTTTAGCGGCTCCTGTGCTCTGAAACGGTCGAACGATATTGACGCCAGCGGCGTTGCATCGAGGAGGAGGCCGACTTCTGGGTGAAGAATGTGCCGAGGATGGCTTCCAACCGCTCCGTTTCGAGATCGCGGATGATGCGCCCATTATGCGCGATGGAGACGGTCCCCCGTTCCTCAGAGACGACGAGCGCGATGGCATCGCTGTCTTCGGTGATGCCGATGGCGGCGCGGTGACGCAGGCCCAGCTGGCGATCGGAAAGGAAGGCCGAGGTCAACGGCATGACGCAGGCAGCCGCGGCGAGACGTTGATCCTGGACGATCACGGCGCCATCGTGCAAGACCGTGTGGTGGTCGAAGATGGTGGTGAGCAATTCCGGGCTGACCTCCGCGTCGAGCCGCACGCCGGTTTCGATGTATTCCTGCAGGCCGGTGTCGCGTTCGAAGACGATCAGCGCGCCCGTTTTTTGGGCGGCCATCTGGCGGACGGCGGCCGCGATGGCGCTCAGCATTTTTTCGGGCGCCGTGTTAGCCGAGGGGCGCGTGAGGAAACTGCCGCGTCCCAGGCGTTCCAGCGCCCGGCGCAATTCGGGCTGGAAAATCACGGGCAGCGCGAAAAGGATGACGGGCAAGACTTGCGTCACCAACCAGCTGAGCGCCTGCAACCGCACGATGCGGCTCAGGAGAGCGAGCGTGATGAGCAGCGCGGTGATGCCGCGCAGCAGCGGCACGGCGCGGGTGCCCCGCAGCGCGTAGAAGAGCGCAAAGAACAGCAGGGCGACCAGGAAAATATCCACCAGGTCAGGCCAGGACAGGCGTTCAACCAACCATTGTAATTCCCACATTGCAGATCTGTTTTCTGCCCCCTTGAGCTGCCCCTGCCTCTATTTGAGTGGGCTGGGGCATTACTTCGAGCGGCCGATGAGCTGGTCCCGCAGGCTCACATAGGCGCTGAGATTCGCCGGTTTGAGGGCGATAATCGCCTCCAGGGTCTTGACGGCTTCCTCCTGTTGCCCCGCCTCCAGCTGCAAATCGCCGAGCACGTCCAGATGCTCCAGCGCCTTTTGCCGGTCGCCCATGTTGAGATACAACTGGGCGGCGCGAAAACGCAGCGGGATGGACTCCGGCTGTTCGTGGACCAGGTCCTCCAGGATGACGGCGGCTTTTTCGCCGCGCTGGGTGGTGAGGTAGTGTTTGAGCAGCTGATCCAGTGCCGAGATGGCCAGCTGGGGCCGTCCGATGCGCGGGTAAAGGCGCATCAGTCCCAGGTGCGCCCGTTCGTCATCGGGCGCGAGGCGGGTGATGTCCTGGTAATATTTGATGGCGTTTTTCCAATCCAGCCGCTGGATGGCGAGATCGGCCATGCGGTGGAGGATGCGGATGTTCCAGCGTTTGTCTGCTGTCCCGCGCGGCGCCAACCGCAGGGCCTCGGCGTAGGTCTCCTGAGCGCGTTCCGGTTGCGCCAGCTGGTAGTAGGCATCGGCCAGCTCGAGATAGTACCCGAGTGCGTCATCTATCTGCCCGCGTTGGATGAAGATCTCGATGATGCGGGTATAGATGGTGAAATCCAACGGTGAGAGTTCGAGGATCTGCTGATAGGTGGCCAGGGCCTGGGGGATCTGCCCGCGCATCTCATACACCTGCGCGATGAGGCGCATTTTCTCGATGGCGCCCTCCAGATTGCCGGACTCGATGTGAAGCTGCGCCAGGATGGTGTGCAGCGGCAGGTAGTAAGGCGCCTTGCCGATGGCGTAGCTGAGTTCTTCGAGCGCGGCGTAGGTCTTCTTGCGCCGCATGTATTCTTGCGCTAATGCCACAGAATGCAACACATTTTCTGAGCCCGGCAGGCTGAGAATCTCCGCCAGGCTGAGCACTGTGCCGCTGCGGGCGAGGCTATCGAGCCGCTTGCGAGCCTTGAGCACTTCCTCCTCCCAACCCCGCTGGCCGAGGAAACCGACCAGCGAGTTGACCAGGGACTCGACGCGCTCCGGCTCGCCGGTGTTGACCAGGTTCTGCGCCAGCCCCTCGTAAACGCGAATCAGGTCGTCCACATGGTCACGCTGGACGGTAGTGAGGTCAATGACCTTGATCGCTTCGAGGAAATGGTTGAGGGCGGCCTCGAAATCGCCTTTGGCCTGGTAACACTCGCCCAGCGCGAAGTGACTGCCCAACATGAACTCAGGATCGGCGAGGGAGCGCTCCAACTGCGCGATGGCGTCATCAAAACGCATCTGCTCTTTGTAGAGCAGCCCCAGGTTGAAGTAGATGGAAGGCAGGGTGACGCCGGCCGCCGCCAGGCGTTCGTAGGCGCTCAGGGCGGTTTCCAGATCGCCCCGGGTCTGAGCGTCAACGGCCTGGCCGATGAGCAGGCTGACTTCTTCGCTGGAGAGCCCTGGCGTCTCCGGGCGTTCCTCGTCGAAGATGGACTCCGCCAGCGATTCCAGCGCGCGTTGCCGGGCGATTTCGGTGACGCTGCCGGCGTCGCTGACCGGTTCGGGCTCCACTTCCTCATCGCTCAGGAAGGCATCACCTTGCAGATCGCTGGTGGAGGGGGGGATGGGGACCGGGCGTCCGCTCTGCAGGAGCAGCATCGTGTGACTGAGCAGGCGATCGTTGGGTGCGAAACGTTGCATCTGTCGGCAAACTTCGATCGCCCAATGGAGGTGCTCCGCCTGATAAAGATGCGCCAGCCAGAGCGTGGCGCGGAGGGCTTTGTCGAGCAGCCCCTGTTCCTGGTAACGTTTGAGCAGTTCGGCCCAGGCGCGGTCGAGGCGCGGGTTGAGACGGACGGCATTTTCCAGGGCGGTGATGTGTCTCTCCGGCAGCCGCTGGGCCTGATACAGGGCCGCGGCCTCGACGTAGCGGTCCGCGGCGGCTTCGCGCTGCCCCTGCTGCGCCAGAATTTCCCCCAACCTTTCCCGTGAACCGGGATCCTTAGGTAGCAAGGTGAGCAGCCGCTCATAAATCTCGGCGGCGGCTTGCAGGTCGCCCGCGTTGAACAGCGCCCAGGCATAGCCCGTGAGCGCCGCGCTGTCCTCTGGAAACTCCAGCAGCGCTTTGCGGTAGGCATCCACGGCATCGGGCCATTTATTTTCCCAGATCAGCTCGTTGGCCCGCTGCAAGGCTTGTTCAAATCGCTGGCGATTACCGGCCATGGCATCCTCCTCAGCAAATAGGGATCAGTGAGCCGTGAGTCGAGAGCTGCCGCAGCCTTCGATCTTCGATCACGACTCACAGCTCACAACTCACATTTTCATCCGCGATGGCGTGCCTCAGGAACCTGTCAACTCAGGACGCGCTTTGGGAAGAGGGCCCGGGCAATTCTTTCCAGCGCTTCTTCCAGCAGCAAAGCGCTCCTCCGTTTTGAAGCCCTCAGCCACAGGGCGACCCAGGCGACGGACCCTCCTCACTCAAAAGGCGTGCGCTTGAGCGTCGCCTTACTCCAACACCCAGAGGAGGATGGCTTTCTGCGCGTGCATCCGATTCTCCGCCTGGTCGAAGATCACGGATTGCGGGCCGTCGGCCACTTCATCGGTGATCTCATCGCCGCGATGGGCCGGCAGACAGTGCATGACGATCGCATCGGGCCGGGCGTATGCCAGCAGGGCCGGGTTGACCTGATACGGCGGGAAGATCTTGCGACGTTCCTCGGCCTCGGCTTCCTGCCCCATCGAGGTCCAGGTATCGGTGTAGACCACATCGGCGCCCTGGATCGCCGCGCGGGGGTCGGTGCTGATAGAGATTCTGGAGCCGCTCTCCGCGGCGAATTGCTCAGCCAGGGCCAGCACGTCGGGACGGAGGCTGTAGCCTGCCGGCGCACCGAGGGCGAAATCCATACCCAGTTTGGTCGCGCCGAAGATGAGGGAATGGGTGACGTTGTTGCTGTCTCCCAGATAGGCGAGCTTGCGGCCCTTGAGCGTGCCCTTATGCTCCAGGATGGTGAGGAAATCGGCGATGCCCTGGCAGGGATGGGAATAATCGGAGAGGCCATTGATGACCGGGACGGTGGACCATTTTGCCAGTTCCACAACATCGGCGTGATCGAAGACACGGGCCATGATCACGTGCACGTAGCGCGCCAACACGCGGGCCACGTCGGCAGTGCTCTCCCGCTTGCCGAGCTGAATCTCGTTGGGGGAAAGGTACAGCGCATGTCCCCCAAGATGCAGCATGGCCATGTCAAAGGAAACGCGGGTGCGCAGGCTGGGCTTCTGGAAAATCATGCCCAGCACTTTGCCGCCGAGCAGGGGGGGATTGCCGCCAGCTTTCCATTCGGTTTTCAATTGCACGGCGAGGTCCAGGATTTCCTGAAGTTCAGCAGGCGTCAGATCGGCCAGGGTCAAAAAGTGCCTCATACTTTGCCTCCAGTTTCGTAAAATGAATGGTCACAAGTCAAGTATACCACGAAGGCCTGTGGTCAAAAAGGCAGCTGCAATTTTGGGGACACTCGACATGCCGACGGGTAACAGATGTCATCCCGCTTTGCCTATACTTGCCGGTTGAAGGAGTTGTTTGAGGGTGCTATACTGGAAGCTGGAAGCTGAAAGCTGGTGGCTGGCGGCTGGAAGCTGGAAACTGGAAGCTGGAAGCTGGTAGCTGGTGGCTGGAAGCTGGTGGCTGGCGGCTGGAAGCTGGAAGCTGGTGACTGGAAGCTGGAAGCTGGTGGCTGGAAGCTGGTGGCTGGCGGCTGGAAGCTGGTGACTGGAAGCTGGAAGCTGGTAGCTGGTGGCTGGAAGCTGGTGGCTGGTGGCGGGAAGTTGGTAGCTGGTGGCTGGAAGCTGGTGGCTGATCATTACCCATTGTTCATTGCCCATTACTGCTCTGAAAGGAGATTGCCCATGTCGCTGATGCAGGCTGTTGCCAAGGTTCAAGCGGCGCCGGGATTGGAGACCATTCAGGCGCCCATTCCCGTCCCCGGCCCCCGTGATGTGTTGATCAAGGTCAAGGCTACCTCGATTTGTGGCACCGATGTTCATATCTACAAATGGGATCCCTGGTCCCAGGGGCGCATCAAGCCGCCGCTGATCATAGGCCACGAATTCACCGGCGAGATCGTCGCCGTCGGGGCGCAGGTGCGTCCTGATGAACCGGGGGTGGGCGATTACGTCTCAGCGGAGAGCCACATTGTCTGCGGCGTCTGCCAGCAATGCCGTTTGGGACAGGGACACGTGTGCCCCAACACCCGCATCATCGGCGTGGATACCGAAGGCTGCTATGCTGAATATGTGGCGATCCCGGTGGAGAACGCCTGGAAGAATCCCCCGGACATGCCTGCCCCTGTGGCAAGCCTGCAAGAGAACTTCGGCAACGCGGTGCATACCGTCGCGGAGACGGACGTGCGCGGCAAGACGGTGTTGGTGACCGGCTGCGGCCCGGCGGGGTTGATGGCCATTCCTGTGGCGCGGGCTTTCGGCGCGGAGATCATCGTCGCTACGGACCTCAGCCCGTACCGTCTGGCATTAGCGCGTAAGGTCGGCGCCGATCTGGCGCTCAATCCGGCGGAGGAGGATCTGCTCACGCGCGCGCAAGACGCGGTGCGCGGCAAGGGCTTCGACGTCCTGCTCGAAATGTCCGGTGCGCCGCTGGCGTTGGGGCAGGGATTGCAGCTGCTCAAACCCGGTGCGGAGGCGGCGCTGTTGGGATTGGCGCCGGGCACCCTCAAGGATTTTGACATGAACAACCTGGTGATCATGAAGGGCATCACGCTGCATGGCGTTGCCGGACGGCGGTTGTGGGAGACGTGGTATCAGATGCGCGCCCTGCTGGCGTCCGGAGCCGTGGACTTGCGTCCGATCATCACGCATGAATTCCCCCTCAGCCGCTGGCATGAGGCGATGGAGACGATGGCTTCGGGCAATAGCGGCAAGATCGTGATGTATCCAGGAGGGTAAAGTACCCTGCCCGGGAGAGAGAGGGATGAAGAGGAAAGCGTTACGTCGCTGGGCCGGTGCGCCGTTGATTTTCTTGGCGATTGGGAGTATGTTCAGCGCAGCCGGGATGTTATACGGGATGACGCCGCCATCTGCGGAAGAACTGGGGGTAAGCGCGCCGGTATATGTGCTGGCTGACACCCAGCAGTTCGACTTGCGCATTGCGCCGCCGGAGGAGTTTTCACAGGCGCGGCTCCAAAGCGCGACGATCACGGTGCAGTTTCTCACCGCTGGCCAAACTGATGTCCAAGGGCAGCCATGCCTGACCTGGCCTGCTGGCGCGCAAACTGCCTTCAATTATGCCGTAAGTATCTGGGCCACGCAGATCAATTCTACCGTTCCCATTGTCATCCAGGCTTGTTGGGCCGACCTCGGCAGTAACTCCATTTTGGGCTACGGCGGTTCCTATTCGGTGCGCGACTTCCCCAATGCGCCGCGCACCAGCACCTGGTACGCAATGGCGCTGGCAAATGCGCTTTCAGGCGCAGATCGCAACGGCACAAGCCCGGAGATCTTCACCACGTATAACCAGAACTTCAGCTGGTACTATGGCACAGATGGCAATACGCCCGCCTGGCAGGTGGATTTTGTGAGCGTGGTGCTGCACGAAATTGCGCATGGCCTGGGGTTCAGCGGCTCGATGCGCGTCTCCAGCGGGCAGGGCAGTTGGGGCGGCGGCATGGGCTATCCTTACAGCTATGACTGCTATGCGGAAGATGATGTGGGCAGCTCCCTGCTCAACACCAGCGTGTATCCTAATCCTTCAGCCGTATTAGGCAGTGCCTTGACCAGTGGCACTATCTGGTTCGATGGCCCGTATGCCAACGCCGCCAATGACGGAGGGCGCGTCAAGCTCTATGCGCCTGGTACCTGGGCGCAAGGGTCCAGCTACTCACATCTTGATTATGCAACCTATGCCGGCACCATCAATGCGCTAATGGTTTATGCAATTTCAGACGGTACCTCTATTCATAATCCTGGCCCTGTGACGATGGGGTTACTCTATGATGTTGGGTGGGCATTGACGGGAGATGAGTCAACCCCTACCCCTCCTGCTACGCCCACCGACACACCTACGGCTACACCAACGCCTACCCACACACCTACATCAACGCCATCCCCTACACCATCCCGTACCGCGACGCCATTGCCCTATCCATCAGTTAGCCCAACGCCACCATCAGCGTACAATCATTACATTTATCTGCCGTTAGTGCTTAATCATACCCATAGCAGCACAATTGCGGCACTCGAGCCTACCATGCCAGTCTGGCAAATCGTCTTAACCCCTTTGATTGCAGCACTCTCTCAAGAGCTACAGCCTTAACGGCTGGTAGAAATGGATGTTGGCAGCAAAGCCGCTGCTTAAAGAAGCGTAATTTTTAGAGAGGAACTGATGATGACCGAGACGAAATTGCATTGGATCGAAGAAGAAATCGCGGCATTGCAGGAGCAGGGCCTGTTCGTCAACCTGCGCATCATTGATTCGCCTGCCGGGGCGTGGATGGTGGTGGATGGTAAACGGGTGCTCAACCTGTGCACCAACAACTACCTCGGCCTCGCCAACGACCCTCGCCTGGTGCAGACCGCCAAGACGGCGCTGGATCGCTTCGGCGCCGGGCCGACGGCGGTGCGCTCCATTGCCGGGACGCTCACCTTGCACCGTGAATTAGAGGAGGCGATGGCGGAATTCAAACATGTGGAAGACGCCCTGTACGTCCAGGCCGGTTTTCTCGCCAATCAGGCGGCCCTCCCGCCCCTGGTGGGGCCGGAGGATGTGATCTTCTCTGACCGTCTCAATCACGCCAGCATCATTGACGGCGCGCGCCTCAGCCGCGCCAAAATCATCGTCTACGAGCATTGCGATCCCGCTGACCTGGAGGCCAAGATCAAGGAGCACCTGCCGCAGTATCGGCGGGGTCTCATGGTGACGGACGGTGTCTTTTCCATGGATGGCGATCTCGCGCCGCTGGACGCGCTCTACGAGGTCTGCGAGCGCTACGGCGTGATGACGATGGTGGACGACGCGCACGGCGAGGGCGTCGTCGGGCGGGGGGGACGCGGCATCGTGGATCACTTCGGCCTGCACGGCAAATTCGATGTGGAGATCGGCACGTTTTCCAAGGCCTTTGGCGTCGTCGGCGGCATCATTGCTGGCAAGAAGCTCATCGTGGACTACCTCCGGCAGAAGGCGCGCCCCTTCCTCTTCTCCAGCGCCGTCACCCCGGCGGATACTGCCGCCTGCCTCGCGGCAGTGCACGTGCTGAGCGAATCCACGGAGCTGGTGGACCGCCTCTGGGAAAACACGCGCTATTTCAAGGCCGCGATGAAGACGCTGGGCTTCGACACGGGCCAGAGCGTCACCCCCATCACGCCAGTGATGTTGGGCGATGTGAAACTGGCCCGGGAATTCAGCCGCCGGCTCTTCGAGCGGGGCGTCTTCGCCATGGCGCTCGGTTTCCCCACCGTGCCCAAGGGGCTGGCGCGGATTCGCGTCATGGTTTCTGCCGCACTCACGCCGGAGGATCTGGACTTCGGCCTGGAGCAGTTTGCGGCGGTTGGACGGGAGCTCGGCGTCATCAGCTAAAGGCCGCCACTAACACACGACGGGCCATGCATCCATCGCATGGCCCGTCGTTTACACGAACCGTTGGCTCAGCGCAGCCCGAAGGTCCCGCAGCCAAAGTGCGTGAAGTGTCCTATCTGCAAAATCGAGGCCAATTCCAGATAGGGGATGAGATTGCCGGGGATGGGCGCAGTGAAGGTTTCCGTGCCTATCCATGCCCCGTAAGCGCCTGCCGGCGGTGGCGCCAACTCGTATTTTCTGTGCTGCGGGCGTTCCCGCAGGCGATTCAGGGTCTCCCAGAGGGCGGCTTGTTCTTCTGAGGGCAGCCATGCCCAGGCCTCTTCTTCGGTGATGGGCTTGCCGGGCTGAATGTGGGCCACCCGCGCCATCAACGCGCGCAGTATCCCCTCAAGCGTGGGGACATCATGGGCGGCGATGGCGCGCTTGCGCTGGGAACGAGGTCTCAATGGCGGCGTTGGTCGGACGCCCAGATCGAAGGGCGTGAACCAGGTCAGCCGGTGGAAGGCGGTCCCTTCTTCCGGGCTGAGCTTCAGCCCCTCGGCCCATTGCGTCGGCGTGGGACGGCGGCGGCGTAGATCGAGCTTGCCCTCCACCACAAAGGGCCGCCAGCGAGGACCGTGGGCGGCGTAGATGGCCTCGATGCGGAACTGCCCCCAGAAGTTCTTGCTCTCGCCGGGCTGCGGCTGCGTCGCTGCCAGCTCCAACGCGGGCAGCAACTGTTCCAGAAATAGCCCATGATCTGCCGCGTTGCCCAATAGCTTCAGTTCCCACACGACCGGCTCATCCTGTCCGAAGCACGCTTTGACAGTGTAGGGCAGCAACACCGCTTCGATGGGCCAGGGAGAGGTCGGCGTGTTGGTGATCGCGAAATCTTCCCCTTGCCGGTTCGAGGACGGCGGCCCGTATGCGCGTTCCCACAACTCGCGGGTCTTGTGCCATTTGGCGGCCTCGCGGGTAGGCAGCAGCTCCGTCACCAGCTTGCCCCACACGGCGGAAAGCTCCTGCGTGAAGTTCGGCGACAACGTCACCAGCGTGTGCCTCGTGCGCACCACGATCAGGTAGCGGATCAGGTTGATGGATTCAGTAATACCTGGCATAGTCGCTCAATCGGTACAGCAGATCTACCTGCGCGGGCGACCAGCGTCGAATCTGCCAGGCGTTCAGCATGTCGCGTACTTCGGGTTTGATTTGTCCCAGAAAGCGCCCCCAATAAAATTGCGCTTCGGCGTCATCGCGCAGCTTGAGCAATTTGCGCAGCGTCGTCTGCTCATCGGGCAAGAGCAGCGTGCGGAAAACGGAAGCCATTTCCAGGGTGCTGATGAAATCGGAGATCTCAAAGGTCAGCACCCCTTCCCGGTCGAGCTCGTGCAAGTGGTAGATGTAGTGGGGCGCTGCCAGGAAGCGCACCCGCAGGCGATCCGGCGGAAAACGCGCCTCGTGGTGAATGACCCGAATCAGGAGCTCGTTCATGGGGGTGGATCGCGGGCTGCTGCCGGGAAACACCTGGAGCAGCCCCTGGAGCGTGAGACTGTTGTAAAGGGCGAGCTCTTGGAGCCACGGTTTGAGCTGTTGACGCGGCAGCACGGTAAGGAAATGCTGCGCGTCATGCACGTAAGTGTGCAACGTCATGCCCTCCGGGAAGGGCGCACCGCCGCGCAGCTGCCGCGGCAGCTGGGTGACATAGCCCCATACCAGCGTGATGTGCTGGATCTGGGGGGAGAGACGCTGACCTTGCTCCAGGATCGCCTTGCAGGTGCTGCAAAAACGGCCCCCTTCCTCGTGAGGGTACAGGCCGCACCGGCTGCAGGGACGCTGCAGCGCCGAGCGGGGCGGCGCGAGCTCTTTCTCGCCGATGGCATCAGGATGCTCATCCAGATAGTACAGCGTGGCCAGCAGTTCCGAGCTGCTGCGCGCTAGCCGCAACCAATCAAAGGGCGCCAGCATCCAGAGCCTTCTGCAGTTCGATGTAATGGGAGATGACGCGTGGCTTGATCCAGTCCTCCATCTTGAGCGGCTGTTGCCAGGTCGCCGGTTCGCCGCCGGCATAGCGCTTCGACCAATCAATCAGATAGCTCTCTGGCAAGACGTTCAGCCGCAGACTGCCAAAGCCCAGGTAGCGATGGTGCCCGATCTTGTGCGCCAGACCCGGCTCCAGAGCGATGCTCCAGATCAGCCGTTGCAGTTCGATGTCTTCCAGGTTCCAGAAGCGCACGGTGAATCGGGCGCGGGCGCCGGGCAGGATGGCGCGGAAGTAGCTGGCCTGGGCGGTATCCGGCGCAAAACTCTCCAGGGGCCTGGCGATGGGCGCCAGGGGCGCATGCCGGAACAACCGCCAGCTAGCGGCAATTTGATGCCGGGGTACGTTTCGCTCTTTCTCGTAGAGCCAGGTCTTCTCGGCCGGAGCATACAGCCAGCCGGTGTAGGGATAGGGGACTTTGTACCAGCTGAGCTGGGGATCAGGCTCGAAAATCCCAAAGCCGACGGTCACACGTCCCATGAGGGCCTGGTTGGTGCCCTTGCCTACCCAGCCGAAAAGCGCATCCGCCGGGTTGAGTTGGGTGATATGGCCGCTTTCCTTCGTTGAATCGCTGACAATCGCGTAGAGGTGGCGGATCATGCCGCGCAGGCTCTTGGCGGGCAGCGCGTAGCGTCGGGTCTCCTCCCGCTGGGCAGCCTCTGGCGGCGACATGGAGAAGAAATCCCAGCCCGCTACCGGCCCGTCGGGAAGGCTCACCGATTGGGAGGGCTCGCCGCTTTCGCGGATGTGGAGTGGCGTCAGTACCTCGGCCTCGACGGTGAGCATCCCACAGTTCCCGCCAAAGGCGCGGTGCGAGATGTAGCCCTCTTGCGCTGTCGGCGGTACCTGGATGGAACGCTGCAGGGTGAGGGCCTTGCGGGGAGTCAGCGCGGCGACCGCCTCCTCGCCCTTCATCTGCAAGCTCTGCCATGCATCCTCTGTCGTGAGCGGGTGATCGCCAAACAGCGTGCGGCTGACGCCTTCCACGCTGCCGGTCAACCAGTGCAGGGCCTCTATCCGCGCTTTGACCCAGCCGAAGCCGCTGGTTTTCTCCCCCCCGATCACAATGTCCCCGTCCTGGAAGTCCTGGAGCAGGTGGAAGAACACCTGGAGGGCGGGCACGTCCTCCAGGCGCAAATCCTGTAAATCCAGGCGCAGGTGGAACTTGAGAGCCTCGCCGTAAGCGAAGAGGTAATCGGACTTGGCCGTCTCGATCGGCTGGCCCGTCGCGGGATTCATGCGCACGCCGTCCATCGAGCACCAGGCTTTCTCCGGGTCGAGCGGATCGGTCAGGTACGCATCGGAGAAATAGATCAGCCCGGTCTGTCCTTGCCGACCGAACAGTCGGTCGAGGGTGCTTTCGATCCGTCCCGAATCGCTTTCGAGGGTTTTGAGGATCTGAGAGGCGCGGCGGCGGAAGGCGCCCTTGAGGGAGCTGCCCGGAATATAAACTTCCCAGGCGCCCTCGCTGCGATTGGAAGGCGACCAGGTCAGCATCCGCATGAAAATGGTGTCGTAGGGCTTGCCGTATTTGCGCGCTACTTCACGGTTAAAAGGGCCGCCGCTGCGGAAATCCACATGATAGGGCTGCGAGAGTTCCTGCCGCGCTTTGTTGCGGTAGCTGCGCAAGAAGGCGATGAAGTTGCGATCGTTGACGATGCTCTTGCGCAGATTGCGCGGGTCCGTCAGATGGCGATAGCGCACCCGGCGATGTTCCTCTTTGAAGGTCTGCCATGCCTGGGTGCTCACACCTTGCGGCGGCGTGCGGCTTTCCCAATCGGCCTCGCGGATTTTGCCTTCCAACAGCAGCATTTTGATGGCGAGATGCGCCTCACGGCTGGCAATTTCGGCGTCAATCCAGGCGTCGCTTTGCAGGAGGTTGATTTGTTGATCCACTTGCTGGTGCAGGCGCGGCATGATGGCTGCACAGGCCGGTTTGAGCAGCGCGACCAAAGCGGCTTCATCCCCCAATGCCGGCGTGATGCGGGCCTCCAGCGCGGGATCGAGGCCCAGATCTTCGGTGAGGGTGGCCCAGATTTCTGCCGGCAGCGCGTAGCGCGTCTCACGTCGTGACTCCAGCACTTTGACCAGTCGCCCGGCCATGTTGGCTTTATTCCCTAACGCCTCCACAAAGGCGGCTTCGGCAGCCGCCTGGCTGGGGAAGGGCTGCTCGCAGAGGGGGGTCACCGCGTCAATGACCGCCTTGGAGAGCGCATACTTGCCCTTGGCGAGCTTGTCGAGCGCGTTCTTCGTCAAGACCCAGGTCTCGATTTCACCGCTGCCCTGGCTTTGCAGCCAGATGGCAAGAGCGCGCGGCAAAAACTCATCCAGCTGGCGCTTCCAATCCTCCGCGTTGAGGATGGGGCCGCTCAGCACGCTTTCCAGCCGTTGGCGCACTTCCTCGGGCAAATCGCGCATCGCCGCGATCAGCAACCGCCCTTCGATGGCGGCAAACGAGGGCACCTCGGGGTCTACTTTGCCCCAGTTCCAGCCCACCAGAACCGGATTGGTCGCGTCAAAGCTGAGCTCGATGGACAGGTGATTGGCCTCCGGCTGAAGGGCGGGCGGTGTTTTGGGAGCGGGCAGAGGGGTTTCCAGCTCCAGGCGGAGGCGTCCCAGGCCCTTGCTCTTGCCCGCGCCGAACCAGAAGCGCCCCGCTTGCAGCTCTTGCAGCAAGTAATAGAGTTGCGCCGCATGTTGACCTTTGGCGAGCATGGCATCGTCCACGAATAACTGGAGGTCAAAGACCGCGTTGCGGAAGACGGTTTCCATTTTGTAATTGGCGTTGGCTTCAGAGGCCCAGCGGTCCTCGTCGAGTTTCAGTCCCATCCGCATGTCGAAGAAGCGTTCGCGGGTGTAGGTGGCCTTGTCGAGCTCACACGTCACCTGCGTGATGAGGTTGTTGGGCATGTTGCTGGCATACAGGCGGCGCCAGAGCCGGTTGAGCAGGCCGATGTTGCGTCCATCTGCCGTCCCGCCGATGAAGGCATCCATCAGGGACTGCGCTGTCCCGCCGATTTCGCCGGCCAGCGAAACCAGCCGTTGGGTCCCATCGCCGTCGCGGGTGAAGAGGGTTTTGCGGGCGTTGCCCCGGTAGATGGGAGATTCGGCAATCAAACGACCTTTGATCAACATCGGATACCTCCTTGAATGACAGATAATTGAACAGCGGTAGCGCTATTATAACGGAAACTGTCAAGATGCACAAATCCTTCCGAAAATAGCAATCAGGCAGCCGTGAGTAGAGAGCCGCCGCAGCCTCTGCTCACGGCAGCCTGCTCACGCCTCACATTCCGGTAAAGTGCGCCCCCAACTCGCTTGCATTTGGCGCAATCCGTGTATAATTAAATATAGACATGTTTCAATCCATGCACGGCCTCACATGACAATACTTACCGAAGAAGAAGCCATCCTGTTGCACCGCTACATTTGCGAAGGTGTGGGCGATCCCAAACGACTGCGCTTGCTGTATCTCGTCGCCGAGCAGCCTCGGAATGTCTCCGAGCTCACCGAGATGTTGGGCGTCTCCCAGCCGACCGTCTCACATCACCTGCGCATTCTGCGTGACCGGGGCCTGGTCGAGGCGCGGAAGGAGGGAACAACGGTCTATTATTTCCTGAGTAATCCTCGTATTTTGGAAGCTCTGGACATGATGCGCGCTATCGTCGCCCAGTTTCTGGCGGAAGGGGCGCAAGTGCTGGGGAATGGGTAAGGGGTGAGGGGTAACGGATCATATCCGCCTTTTCGCTTGATCGCTTTCTCGCTGATTCTATTGGAGGGCACAATGGCTAAATTGTCTGAAGCGCAAACAACCTGGCTGGAAGGTGTTTTTGGCGAGCGGATGACCACTCGCCCGGTGGAGCGCAAGCTCTACAGCCACGATGTGGGTGAGATGCCGGGCTTGATCAAACCGCTTATTGGGACGCCGCTGGCCGATGCGGTGGTGCAGCCGGCCTCTGAGGCGGAGCTCGTGGCGCTGGTGCAGTGGGCGGCGCGGGAAGGCATCCCTCTCGTCCCCCGTGGCAAGGCGACCTCCGGCTACGGCGGCGTGCTGCCCGTGAAGGGCGGCATTGTGGTGGATTTTTTCCGGATGGATAAGCTCCTCGCGGTAGATGCCGCAGCGCAGACGGCCACCCTCGAGGCGGGCATGGTCTGGGAGAAAGCCGACCGTGAACTCCAGAAGCGCGGTTTCACGTTGCGCACGTACCCCAGTAGCTACCCCTCTTCGACGGCAGGCGGCTGGCTGGCGCAGGGCGGCGCCGGCTTTGGCAGCTTTGAGGCGGGCTGGTTCCGCGATAACGTTGTGAACGCGCGCGTGATCCTCGGCGATGGCTCGCTGGGCCTCTTCGAGGGCGCCGACCTGGATCTGATCTCCGAGGCCGAGGGCATCACCGGCTTCATCACGCAGCTGACCATCAAGGTCATGCCCGCTGTGCCGCTGGAACTCCTCTCCCTGAGCTGCGCCGAGGCCCACAGTCTGCAATATCTGCTCGAAGGCCTTATCGCTGCCGATCTGCCGATTTGGTCCATGCACTTCATCAATCCGCAAATGGCAAAACTGAAGAACCAGGCCCCCTTGCAGACGCATCAAGGGCATCCTACCGAGCCGCGCGTGTTGTTGCCGGAGGCATATATCGTGACCCTGGCCTTTCGGGAGCAAGATGCCCCGGATGTGCGCTCCGCCGTCGCCGCGCGGATGAAGAGCGAGCAATGCACAGCGGAGCTGCTCAGCGATGAGATCGCGCAGCACGAGTGGGCGCAGCGCTTCCGCATTATGATGGTGAAGCGCCTGGGGCCGAGCCTGGTGCCTGCCGAGGTCGTTTTGCCCCTCAGCGGCCTGGGAGCGGCGCTCTCTGAAATCGAACAAAAAGTGGGCCAGCCGGTGGTCAAGGAAGGCATGATGGTGCGCCATGGCCACAATCCCCAGGGTGAGCCGGAGATCGTCATCCTGGGCTTTATCCCCGCCGACCAGCGCAAGTTCACCTACAATTTCATCTTCCCGCTCTCGCTGAGCATTGCCCGCATCGCCGAAAAATACGGCGGACGCCCCTACGCCACGGGCCTGTATTACGCCAGGATGGGGGATAAGATCCTCGGGGCGGAGCGGGTGCGGTTGCTCAAGGCGTTCAAGCGCCAAGCGGACCCCGCCGGCATCCTCAATCCCGGCAAGGTGCTGGGCAATGCGCTCATCAGCAACGCGCTGATTGCCGCTAACGCTTTCGAGCCGCTGTTGCGGCCCTTCGGCAACGCGGTGATCAGCGAGGTGGGCGAGAAAATGCCCGATCAACCCGTCAAAGGCATCCCCCCTGATGTGGCCTGGTACGCCTACGCCTGCTCGCAGTGCGGCTATTGCGTGCAGGAATGCGATCAATACTATGGGCGCGGTTGGGAGAGTCAGAGTCCGCGCGGCAAGTGGTACTGGCTGCGCGAGTACATGGAGGGCCGCGAGAAGTGGGATCAGTTCATGGTGGATACCTTCCTGGTGTGCACCACCTGCGAGCTCTGTAACCTGCGCTGCTCGGCGAATCTGCCCATCGAGCCGTCGTGGATGAAGCTGCGCGGGCAGCTGGTCCAAGACGAGGGGCACATGACAATCCCGCCCTTCGAGATGATGGCGGCGGCGCTCACCGGTCAGGGCAACATCTGGGCCGGCTATCGCAAGGATCGCGACGCCTGGTTCCCGGAGGATCTGCAAGAGAAGCACGGCGTGGGCAAGAAGGCCCCGGCCGTGTACTTCGCGGGCTGCACCGCGAGCTACGTGGAACACGACATCAGCATCGCCAGTGTGCGCTTGCTGGATGAGGCTGGCGTAGACTTCACGTATGTGGGCAAGAAAGAAAACTGCTGCGGCGCGCCCATGCTGATGTCGGGGAAGTGGGAGATCTTTGCCGAGACTATGCGGAAGAACATCGCCGCGGTGGAGGCTGCCGGGGCGGACACGGTGATCACCTCTTGCCCGGCCTGTAGCATGATGTGGCGACACGTGTATCCAGAGTGGGCGAAGAAGCTGGGCATTCCCTTCAACATCACGGCCCGGCACTACAGCGAGGTCGTGGCGGAGAAGATCGCGGCGGGGGAGTTCGCCTTCCCCGAAGCCGCGCTGCCGGAGGGCGACGGCGAGCCGGTGACCGTCACCTGGCACGATTCCTGCCACATGGGGCGCGTCTCGCACGTCTACGAGGAGCCGCGGACGTTAATTCAGGCCATCCCCGGCGTGAAATACGTCGAGATGGAGTACAACCGTGACAACGCGCACTGCTGCGGCAGCGTGCTCACGCTCATCAAAGAGCCGCCGGTTGCCGTGGTGGTAGGTCAGCATCGCCTGGACGAGGCCGTCGAGGCGGGCGCGCAGAAGGTGCTGGCAGCGTGTCCTTGCTGCGAGTTCCAGTTCCGCGTGACACGTCAAAAGACCCAGGCGCCCGTGGAGATCGAGGACCTGGCGCGCTTCTGCGCGGAGCGATTGGGTTACACCGACCTGCCCGATCCGCACCCCGAAGTCCAGGCGCAGTGGGCCGTCTTCGAGGCCATGATCGCCTTGATGTCGCCGCAGGGCTTCGCCGATGTGATGGGGACGATGTGGCCGGAGCTGGTAGACGCGATGCCTTTTGGCATGGGCAAGATGATGCGGGCGCTGGGCAAAGTTCCCGGCGCGCTCGCGGCGATGAGACCGCTCTTCCCGGTGCTCTTCCCTAAAATGATGCCCATGATGATGCCCAAGGTGATGGACACCATGCTGGCGCGGGTGGCGGAGCGGATTCCCATGCCGGATTATATGGCTGAGCAGATGCCCCAGCTCATGCCGCAGGTCATGGACAATCTCATGCCGCACATGATTGGGGATGTGGTGCCGCTGGTCACCGATCCGCTGATCGCGTATCTGAAAGAGGCGTGATGCGTAGAGCGTGATGCCTGACCGGCCCGCTGGTGAGTATTAACCGGCGGGCCGGTTTTTATGGTAACTGTTCAGCCTGGCTCAAGTAGCCAGGCTGCAATGGATGAATCTTTGCAATCCGTAGCTTTCAGAGTTTTCGTCCCCCCGCCGGTGTGCCGCATGAGAGGCGCCTCACCGCAATGGTCAACTTGCCTAATTTCGAGTATACTGAAAGCGAAGATCTTTCTCAAGCGTTGCGCCTGGCAGTTTCATGCACATGTATCAAAACAGGAGGAGAGCGATGGCAGTCATCACGATTTCCCGGCAGTATGGCAGCGGCGGCGACGAAATCGCCAAGCGCCTGTGTGAGGTGTTGGGATACCAATACTTCGACAAGCAATTGATGCTTCAGGTCGCGGGGGAAGTAGGGCTTTCCGAGCACGAACTGGTGGATTTTTCGGAGGAGAATTACAAGGTGCGGGGCTTTTTCAACCGCCTGTTCGCGCCGCGCACCGTCGCGCAGGTCGAGAGCTGGACGACGGGCCCCACCGGGCAGCAAGAGCTCACGGTCTCCGCACTGAATGAGGTCACCTGCATTAACATGATCCAGAGCACCATCCGCGCCGCCTACAAGCACGGCAACGTTGTCATCGTCGGGCGCGGGGGACAGGCGATCTTGCGGGACATGGCCGGCGTGCTCCACGTGCGCATCGAGGCGACCTTGGGCGCGCGGGTGATGCGGGTGCAGGCTCAGAAGGGAATCAGCATCAGCGAGGCCGAGGCATTCACCCGCAACAGCGATCAGAGCACGGCCGCCTATCTCAAAAACTTCTACGGCATTGATTGGGCCGATCCCCTGAATTACCATCTGGTGATCAACAGTGGGAAGTGGGGCATTGACGCCTCGGTGCAGATCATCATCAACGCGCTCAGTCAGCTGCGCCCCGGCCTGGGGATTTAGGATGCGGGTCGAGCTGTTGGCGGTGACGCAGTACCTGCGGGGTGCCGGCACGCCGGAGGAGTTGATCGAGCACGCGGGGCGGGTGTGCTACCGGAGCGCATCTCGCGGCGATGCGGGGGCGTTCATCCGCGCGCGTTTGCGTGACGGCCACGAGAGCATCATCGAACATGCGGCGGCCACCTTCGAGCTCAGCGGGATCAGCCGGGCGTGCAGCCATCAGCTGGTGCGACATCGGCTCGCTTCGTACAGCCAGGAAAGCCAGCGCTACACGGCCATGGACGCGCCTGAGTGGGTGGTGCCAGAGGTCATCGCCGGCGATCCGGAGGCGAGCCGCATCTGGGAGGAGTTTGCGACTCAGGTGCAGGAGGCCTATCGCGGCTTGCGGGAGCGCGGGGTACGCAAGGAGGACGCCCGGTTCGTATTGCCCAACGCCACGGCGACCCGCCTCGTGGTGACGATGAACTTTCGAGAATTGTTGCACTTTTTCCGGGTGCGCATCACCCCCGATGCGCAATGGGAAATTCGCAACGTGGCGGTGGAAATGCTCCAGTTGATCGCTCCCCACAGCCCGGCGATTTTCGGTGCCCTCTTGGAGGAGCTCCGCGCCCGGTATCCGACGTTTTTCGCCGCAGCGTGAGCCGGAAATGACAGACCACGGCCTGGCATCAGGGGCCGTGGTCTGCTTTGTCAGAAGTTCCCTTACCGGCTCGTTTTGAGCATCTCCGGCGTGATGGGAAGTTGCCGCACGCGGATGCCCGTTGCCTGGAAGACGGCGTTGGCGATGGCGGGCGCCGTGCCGACCATCACCGGCTCGGCGAGGTTCTTCGCGCCGAAGGGCCCCAATCCCTGCCGCGTTGGGATGAAGGTCCCCTCAATCTCCGGCACGTCCGTGGCGCGTGGCAGGCGATATGTGGTGAGGTTGGTGGTCTGGGGCAGGGCGTTCTCGAAACGAAAGCCTTCCATCAGCGCAAAACCCAGGCCCATGGCGATGGCGCCGTACATCTGCCCCATCGCCCCGCGCGGATAGAGGATCCTGCCGGCATCGTGCGCCGCCCAAATGCCGACGACCCGCACTTTCCCGCTCTTGCGGCTCACTTCCACCTCGGCGACCTGCGCTCCAAAGACATAGCCGAAGTACGGCTTCCCCGTCCCTTTCTGGAAATCCCAATGGATTTCCGGCATCTGCCAGCGCGCGGCAACGGAGAGCTGCAGGCCCATCGCGCGCGCGTGATCCACGACCTGTTCAAAGGAAAGGGGCTCCTCGCTCGGCCCGATGAACAGTTCCCCATCCCGGAGGAGCTGCTCGGGAGCGCAATGCAGCGCATCGGCAGCGGCGAACGTGAGCAGCTGCGCCAGCTTCTGTGCGGCGAGCGCGACGGCGTTTCCGCCGATGATGGAGGAGCGCGAGGCGACGGTCGGGCCGGAATCGAGCGCGGTGCGCGTATCGGGTCGCAGCATGTGCACGCGATCGAGCTTCACGCCGAGCGTTTCGGCGGCGATGAGGGTGAAGACGGTGCGGCTGCCCTGCCCGAAGTCCGTCAGCCCGCAGGTGAGGACGAGGCTGTAATCCGGCTCCACGGCCAGGGTGCTGGCGGCATAATCCAGGCCCTCGCCTCCCAGACCGCTGCCGTGAAAATAGGCCGCGACGCCCAATCCTCGCCGCACCTCGGCGTCGGCGGGCTGCGCGGCGTAAGCGGCGCGTTTGCGATCCCAATCGGCGTGCTCGCGTACCCATTCCAGGCACGCCGTCAGCCCGGCCTCTTGGGTGATCGTGTCGCCGGTCATAGTGCGGTCGCCCGTGCGGAGGCAATTCTGCAGCCGAAAGTCCAGCGGATCGCGGCCCAGGCGATACGCCAGCTCGTCTATGGCGATCTCCACGGCGGCGGCCGCGGCGGTGTTCCCGAAGCCTCGAAAAGCGCCCGAATAGCCGTTGTTGGTGTAAAGCACCTGCGTGTCGCCGTGCACGGCGCGATAGCGGTAAGCGCCGGCGGCGTGCATGGTAGCGCGCCAGCAGGCCATGGGTGTCATTGAGGCATAGGCGCCGCTGTCGGCGAGCAGGACGGCGCGCGCGGCCTGCAAGTTGCCTTGAGCGTCGGCGCCGATCTGCAGGTGAATGTCCATCGCCTGGCGTTTGTAGGAAGCGAGCATGGATTCGGTGCGCTCGAAGATGAGGCGCACGGGGCGACCGGTGAGCAGGGCCAGCTGGGCGACCTGCGCGGAAGTCTGGTAGAGGACGTCGTCCTTGCCGCCGAAAGTGCCGCCAATGGGCGGTTGGATCACCCGCACCTGTTCCGGCGGGAGCCCGGTCAGCGCGGCGATGATGTCGCGGTTGATGAAGGGGCTTTGGTTATTGGCGTAGACCGTCACCCCGCCATCGGGTTCGGGGATGGCGAGCGCGCCCTCGGTCTCCAGATAGGCGTGTTCTTGGTGCGGCGTGTGATAATGTTCGTCCAGGACGAAGGGGCATTCCGCCAGGAGGGGGTCGGGATCGCCGTTGCGGACGATGGAGACATCGCACAGATTGCCCTTGCCGGTGGGCGAGATCTGGGGGATCACGGGAGCGTCGGGGTCGAGGGCGTGATGGATGTCGCTCACGACCGGCAACGGTTCCAGTGTCAGCGCGATGGCTTCGACGCCGGCGCGAGCGGCAGTTTCGGTCTCCGCGGCGACGACGGCGATGGCTTCACCCACGTAGCGCACGCGCTCATAGGCCAGGGCGTAGGCGTCTTTGATGGGCCAGCCGAAGTTGCCGTGCTCCTCAAAATCCGCGCTGGTGATGGCGGCGACGACGCCCGGCACGGCCAGCGCCGGCGTCACGTCGAGGTGCGTGATGCGGGCGTGCGGCAGCGGGCTGCGGAGCACTTTGGCGATCAACATGCCGGGCACATGCATGTCACAGACATAGCGCGCTTCTCCCATCGCGCGCACCAGGCCATCCACATTTTGGATCTCTTCCTTGCCGATATACTGCAACTCTGCCATGGCTAAGCTCCTTGCCGGGCGACGGCGCGCCGTTGGGCGGTGGCCTCGATAGCGTCCACGATTTGCTGATAGCCTGTGCAGCGGCAGAGATTGCCGCTCAGGGCTTTGCGGATTTCCTCGCGCGACGGCAGGGGGTTTTTGAGCAGCAGCGCTTCGGCGGCGATGATCATGCCCGGGGTGCAGAATCCGCATTGTACCGCGCCGAATTCCACGAAGGCGCGTTGCAGGTCGGTAGGACCGCCGTCGGGCGCGCGCAGGCCCTCGATGGTGATGACGTGACAACCGGCGACTTTCGCGGCGGGGGTGCGGCAGGCTCGCGTGAATTTGCCATCTACCAGCACGGCGCACGCTCCACAGGCGCCGGTATCACAGCCGCGTTTGGTGCCGGTGAGGTCGAGAACCTCCCGCAATAAGTCCAGGAGCGAAAGCTCGTCAGGCAGCTCCTCCAACGCCAGGGGATGATGATTCAGTGTGAATTCAAGTCGCATCGTTAACCTCGGGATGAAAATCGGGTTTGAACAGGTCTGGCCGGGCAAGATGCCCTGACGGATGTCTGACAACTTGAGTATATCCCCTTCTGAAATCTGTGTCCAGTGGGGAAGATAACCAAAACTTCCCCTTCTTTCCGCGCCGACGGCGAGTGAAAGGGGAAGTCGCGGCCTGCCTTCACATTCGAGAGCGGGCCGACGTCAAGGCGCCGGCTCCACGTGCAGCGCCGGATCCCCCAGGATGAGAAAGCCCCAGCGCACATCGGCGGCAGTGTTTTTGTCTTGTAGCACTTGCAGCCAGGCGTCGCCGAGCCGGGGCTGCTGCGCCAACGCCTGATAGAAAACCCGCGCGGCGGAGCGCTGCTCGAAGGTGGTGGTCTCCCCCACCGGTCCCAGGAAAGCGACGGCGCCCCCAACCGGCGTCTGCATCCAGGCTTCAGCGAGGGAGGCCTGGGTGGGATGGGCAAAATGCCCCGCCAGGCAGGTCCACGCGATCACCACCGAGGGCTGTTTCCAGTTCTGCCCGTCGTTGAGGGTGAGGATTTCCTCATCACAGAGCCGGCTGAGGCTGCCGTGCCCGCTGTAGTTGAACCAGCTGGGACCGCGATTCAGGGCCGTCAGCAGGTGTTCCCGGCTGTCTTCCTCGCCGGCGTCAAGGCGCTCGGCCTGCTCGCCGCCGGGCACCAGTGGGATGATTTCCGCGAGCATGTCGGAGAAGGCCGGCTCGTCATCCGCGACGAAAATCGGGGTGGGCGGCCGCTGCGCCGTTTCCCAGTTCAGCGTCTTCTCGACCATGACCTGGATGCCGGCGACCGTCTCGGCGGGGAAGCGTCCGACGGCGACGGTCGGCTCGCCGGCGGCGTTGAGGCTGTAGCGACCGTCGGCGGGGGTCTCGCCGAGCACGGTTGTGCGGGTAAAGGGCACGACGACGCGCAAGGGGCCGGCGTCGGCGTCGTATCCGGCGGGATCGGCGACGCCGTCTCCTGCCAGCAGCAAATAGCGCAGGTTCGGCAGGCTCCGCACCAGGGCGTTGATCGCTTCGGGGTCCGCGCGCCCGGCGCCGAAGGTATCGTACACGGCCTGCGGCGTCACGATCGCGGTGAAGAGTCCTTCCGCCTGTCGGTGTGCCAGCAGCGGGGCCAGCGCGGCGTGAGCCGCAGCGGGAGCGATCACCAGGTAAGTCGTCTCCGCGAGCGCGGCCTCCTCTACGGCCAGAGCGGGGCGCAGCCGGACGGGGGCCGCCACCGTTTTGAGGTCGCCTATCCAATAGCGCCGCCCCGGGCCGGCGGTGATGGCGCCGGCAGCGGAGGTTTGCCCCAGCTCGATGGGTGCGAGCGGATCGGTGACGTCCAGGACCATCAGCCCCGATTGGCCGACGGCGAGCGTCTGGCCCTGGGCCTGCAACAGCCCGTCGGGCGGAACGGAGGCGCGCGGATAGGTGATGTCCCAGCCATCAATCCAGACGATGGCAACGCCGGCGTCGCTGATGGCAGGCGTTTTCAACGTCAGGCGGTGAGCACCTTGCGGCGTGGCCTCGTCCCAGCTGGCGGTGAAGGTCTGCATCCCCTGGCCGCTCCAGTCCCATTGACCCTGAAGCGCCTCGTCCCAGTACAGTTGCAGGCGATGATCGGGGGAAGGGGTGAAGCGCGTGTGGCTCCACAGGCGCACGGTGACGGTGAGAGGGCCGGCGACGGCGTCGGTGAGGGTGAGGGCGCTGGCGAGCTCGCCGGGGGCGTAGAGGGGCTGCCAGAACCAGGGGATCTCCGCCGTCGCCTGTGGCAGATAGCGACGGTCTTCTTCCCAGGTGGCTTGCGCCAGACCCGGCTGAGCGGGCGCTGGCGTCGCCTCTGGCGTCCGGGAGGGCAGGGGCGTTCCCGTCTCGCCCAGCTCCAGCAGGAAGCTGGTCTCCTGGGTGTAGCGGGTGTGGAAGGCGGGCGCAAAGAAGAACAGCCCCCACTGTCCGTCTTCCTCGATGGCGCGGGTGGGGAGCGGGCGTCCCTTCCAGGAGAGGCGCAATGTCGGCGCGGCGGAGGCCTTCACATCCACGCCGAGGGCCGCGAGCGTCGCCGGGGCAATCCAGACGCCGTCCTCGTGGGCTACATCAACGAAGAAAGCTGTGTGTTCCCCAGGGGTGAAGTCCCCTGAGATGGCAGTCGGCCCGGCGCTGTGCACGCACGCCGGGAGCAGCATCAACAATCCGAGGAGGAGGAGCCGCTGCAGACGTTTCATGCGCGTCTCCGCATCCACCAGATGCCTGCCCCTCCCAGCAAAATCAGCAGTCCGCCGGCGCCGATGGCTCCCCACAGCCAGTTCGAAGAGGAGGCTTCAGGCTCCTGGCCCTCAAACAGGGGGCGCGCCAGCGTCGGTGTGGTCAGCGAGGGGATGACCGTCGCGGTTCCCGGCGCGATGAGCGGCGTCCCCGGCGACAGGGGCGCGATTTCGGTGATTTCGGTCGGCGCGGTTTGTGGGGCCGGCGTGAAAGTGGGCGCGCCCGGCTGCGGCGTCGGCGTGATGAGACCATTCCCTACGGTGGGGGCGGCGGTCCCGTTGGGGCGCGGCGTGCCGGTCGGCAGCGGCGGGAAGGTAGGGGTCGCCGTGCTGTTGGGCGGCGCCGGCGTACAGACGCCCTGCACGCTCAGCGTCACTGTGAAATCCTGCGTGCTGCCGTCCCGATAGGTGACGCGGAGGACATGGGTCTCGTTGACGCAGGGGCAGACGGTTTTGCCGCTCACGCCGGGGACGCCGACGCCGTCGAGAAAGACGCCATCAATCTCGGCGGTTTCCCATTGCAGGGTGACGCACTGTCCGGCCTGCACGGTGGTCTGATCCGCCCAAAAGTGCACGAACGGTTCAGGGGTGGCGGTGGGGGGAGGGGCCGCCGTCGTCGGGACGGGCGTGGATGTGGGGGTGGGCGACGGCGTGGGAGTGAGAGTGGGAGTGGCGTTCTCGCCGGGCAACGGAATGCGCGCTGACACGGGGCCGTGGAGTTCGGAGGAGCCGTTGGTCTCGACCGCTTCCAGCTTGTAGTAATATGTCGTGCCCGCCTGGACATTGTCGTCAATGTATTCATACATTGCCCCGCCAAGATCGCCTTCTGCGGGGATGAAGTTGGAAATGCGGCTGTAGGTGCCGGTCTCGCTCAGGGAACGCAGGACGTAGAACACCGACATGTTGACTTCGCTGGCGGTCTCCCAATATACTTTGATGCTGTCGGTCTGGACCCTCGCCTCGAGCCTGGAAAGGGTGACGGCCGCAAGGAGGGGATGAGACATCAGTGCGAGGCAGAGAAGCGCCAGCAAAACGGACGGCAAGGCGTGTCGGCGGGAGCACCGCCGTTGCCAGATGCCGGCTACGACTCGATGCCACATGGTTTTTGTCCTTTCTGCCAGGGAATGGGGACGCACGGCGGTGGTGATCCCCCGGCGGGTGAAGGCGGTGACACGTCCCAGCAGGGCCTCTTGCGGCCAGGGGGGATCCGGCGCGCGATGGGCATCCCCCTTGGTGAGCAGTTTCCCTTCGCGGGTGAATCCCAGAAAGCGATGGATCAGGGGGCCGTTGGGGGCGTGGATGACGATCCAATCGCCGGGTTGGAGCGCCTCTGCCGCGATCGGTGTAACGTGCAGCTCGTCGCCGGGCTGCAACGTGGGCCACATGCTCCGCCCGCGCACGCGCAAGCGGAGCTCGCCCGCTGGCGATTGGGCGATGATGTCGGGCCATTGATCGGCTATATTCAGCGTCAAGCGGCCAGTCCTCCTGGATTCAGGCGTCAACGCCGGGCCTACGGCGCATCCGTGAGGCGCAGGCGCATCGAGGGGTCGCCCAGCAAGGTGTAGGTGCGAGCGAGGTATTTCCCTGAATTCAGGCTCCAGATTGCCAGGCGCCCGGCCTGCGTCAATTCGCCCAGATAGCGTTCTCCGTCCACGAAAGCCTTCTGCATCATGGCTCGGGCCATAGGCTCCTCGACATAGAGGTATCCCAGGCCCGCCGGCCCAAATACCGCGATGGCGCCCCGATCGCCCCATCCCATGGTGGCGCGCTCGCCGATGGAGACTGCCTCGCGGCCGTTGCCCAGGTTCGTGTTGTGGGGATACATCCAGTAGCCGTCCCAGCAATCCAGGGCGATGATCAGGGGCTGGCCCGTCATCGGTTTGAGGGTAGCGAGCTGTGATCCTCGAAGCAGCGGTTCATGGGCCCACACGCCCGGCGCGCCATGCCCGGCGTAGAACAGGAGCGCCGCTCCCTGGCTCCAGGTCTCGGTCAGCGCGCGCGTGGCGGAGGGACAAGGCGCGGTCCAGCTCGCCGGCGGCTTGGGGCAATAGTCCGCCATATACACGGTGTGGGTGACGACCCAGGAAGGGAACAGCTGATCCTGGATCCAGCCCCGAAAACTGTCGGCATAAGAGGGTTCCGGGGAAGAGGCGCCGTCATCAGCGGCGAAGATCGCGGTCTCCGTCCAGCTCGCGGCGGGCAGGGCATCGTAAGCCAGCAGCTTGTCAAGGTAGGTGGCGAGCTCGGCCTCGGAGTTGGCGGGGATGCGTCCGACCATGAGCTCGGGCAAGCCGTCGCCGTTGACGTCGCCGTAGCGGGCGTCCACCGGCACTTCTCCCTGATCGGGATCGGCAAATTCGAGGTAGGGCGGAATCCAGATGCGCGCCGGCGGGCCGAAGGTCTCCGGTGCGTAGCCCTTGAAGTTGAAATGGCCGCCGCCCACCAGGAGCAGGTAGCGGGGAGCCGGGCCGGGCCAGTTCTCGTAGGCGTGGGCGACGAAGGCGCGAAGCGCTTCGGGATGGTACACGCCGCCGTTAAAGAGGGGGTAGAGGTCCTGTTCTGCCACGAGCGCCACACGCAGCTCCTGCTCCTGACGACGGGTGATCAAGGGCTGGAGCGCGGCGTGGAATTCGCGCGGCGCGATGATGAGCAGGTCGGCGCCGGTCGTGCGCGTGATCAGGCTGAGGTCGGGATGATACTGTTCAAGGGTCGGCGCGGGGGAGGAGGCGACGGCGGGAATAGCCGCCGAGGCCACGGGGGCGACATCCCGCGTCGCGCCGCTGTTGGCGCGCAGCACCAGCGGCAGATAGCTGGTGAAAGTGGGGGCACGCGGGGCTGGAATCCCCCCCACGTAGCGCGTGCCGGCGCTCACGGTGTCCTGGAAGGTGAAGCCGCTATGATCGGTGAGTTTGACCGGATTGAGCGGATCGGTGATGTCGTAGAGCTGCGCCCCGGCAGGTAAGCCCGTGAATGTGTAGGTGTGCGCGCCGGTCGTGGGGACCTTGCAGGTGAGGGCGCCTTCTGCCGCGACCGGCTCCCGCAGATAGGTGAGCTCGGCGCGGTCGAAATACACGTCCTGAGCCACGGTCGTGCCGACGACTGCCAGCGCCAGCGCGTTGTCCCCTTCCTGCAAGAGTGCGCTGGGAATCTCGAACGTGGCGACGTGCCCCACTTCACCATCCCAGGAGGTCTCGCCGATGGGTGCGCCGTTGAGGGTCAGCCGCAAGGAATGATCGGGATTGATGGCCGCGTCGAAACTCTTTCCGGCAACCTCGATGAGGAGCGTGGCCGTGTGGGGGGCGGCAGCAATATGGCTCAAGGGGAGGGGGTAAGTGGACGTGACGACCTGTCCGACGGGAACGACCATCCGTTCCCAGAACCAGGTGGTCGCGGTGCCGGGATGGTCGTACCAGCGCGCCCAGTATCGCAGATTTTGTTCGGCTACGACGGTAGTGAGACACATGTCCGTCGCCGGCGCGCCGAGCGGGGACACGCTGCGCGAGGTCATGCGTTTGCCGGCGGCGCCGGCTTCCACGCTCAGCCAGTAGACGTTTTCGTCGGTATATTTTTCATCCTGGGGGCTGCTGTGAAATTTCTCACCGTAGAAGATCAGCCCGTCTTGGGGTTCGAACAAGCCGTTGCCGTTGACGTCGTTGACCTCGATGGCGACTTCAAGGCCCCGATGCCAGAGCCGCAAGGCCGAGGTCGCGGTCCCGCTGACCGGCACACCGGCCACTTCGAGCGTGTCACAGGCGAGGCGATACAACCCATCCCGGGTGACGCCAATGCGCCAGACAGGATCCGGGAGCGTCCAGGGCGTTGGAGCGGAGGAGAGGGTCAGCGCCGGGGGCGCGGCGGGTTCGGCGGGGGGCAGCGCAGCGGCTGCCGGCGAGGGCGCAAAGGCGTCATCGGGAGCTGCCGGCGCCGGCGGCCCCTCGCGGCGCGGCGCGAAGGCGGCTTGCGTCGGAAAAGTCAGTCCCGACATTATCCCCAGCCCGACGCCGACGAGCGCCAGCGTCAGGCCCAAAGCGAAAGCGGTTTTTGTATGCATGGTTACCCTCGATCATGGGCAACCCTCCTCTGGGGAGGGTGTGCCTCCCGGTTCACGTGTTGTCCGATGAGACAGGATCGGAAATTAGAAAGCACCGTCGTTGAAGGGGGACGTTGCCGCGCCTTCAGCCACGGCAGTATGACTATACCTGTTTGTGAGGCGTTTGTCAAGCATTTGTGGAGAGGTCGTCGTGATGCTGCGGGGGAACAGGAGGGGCGTGGAGGTCGCGTCTCGCGCGACGGCATTAGCGGAGCTGATACCGTCGCGGTGGTGTAGGCCAGCGGTCGAGCAACAGGACGGCGCTCCAGCCGAGGAGGACGCTGGTCAGGGTCACGGACAGTTGCCCCGGCAGCGCGGCGCCGGCGCCGACAATGATCTCGCTACTGAGAAGCTGTTGCCCATCCCGCCCCAGGGTTACGATGCGGTAGGTGTAGGCTTGCCCCCGCCACACGGTGGTATCCACGAAACGGTAGGCTCCCGCAGCGGACGACTGGGCGACCTCCGACAGCAGGGTGAAGTCAGTGCTGCCGGCCGGCGCGCGGTAGATATGGAAACCTGCGATGTCCCCCTGGCTGACCTGCCATCGCAGCTGGATCCCCGGCTGGAACACCGTCCACAGCAGGCACAACATCGCCAGGGTCACCATCAGGCCCCAGCTGCGAGCGAGCCACGGCGGCAGGGTCTGGCGTCGCGGCAAGTTGTGGGCGCGGATTTGCGCCATCAGCCGGGCCTGAACTTCGGGAGAGGGGGACTGCACCTGCTGTCCCTTCACCAAAGTCTGCACCGTGTGCCACTCATTCAGAGTCTGATGCAGCTCGGGGTGCTTCTGCAGTTCCCGCTCTACCTGCTGCTGTTCTGCCGGGGGAAGTGTGCGGTTGAGATACCACGGAAGCAGGGCTGCCAGCTTGCTGCGGTGTGATTTGCGAAGGATACGCATGGCCGGTTTCTCCTAGAGTTCACTCAGCCCGTGATTCTTGAGGTATTGCAGCAGAGAGCGCCGCGCGTAGCTGACGCGGCTTTTTACTGTGCCTACCGGGCATTGAATCACCTCGGCGATTTCACCGTAGGGTAGCTCGTAGAACACCGCCAGTTCCAGCACTGCCCGGTGTTTACTGGAGAGGCTATCAAGGGCCGCGAGGACCTCTCGACTCTTCCAGGCTTCGATGGCCTGATCTTCGGGGCCTGCAGTAGCGTCTGCGAGAGGCAACTGTTCAGGATCGCCATGGGAATGTTCGGGGCGTCGGCGCAGCCATGAAACGGCGCGATGATGGGCGATGCGGAAGAGCCACGTTTTGACGCTGGCTTCGCCGCGGAAAGAACACGCCTCTTGCCAGAGGACCAGGAATGCATCTTGCAGGAGCTCCTCCGCCGCGATGTTGTCATGCGTCAGACGCAACAGGTAATTGAAGAGCGGGACGTTGTAGCGCTGATAGAGCTCCTCAAAAGCTGCCTCACCACCTTCAATGATGCGCTGCAGCAGTTCCAGGTCACTCAGCGCTTGCAGGGCCTCGTCTTTCATAATCCTATGTCAGGAGCTGGTTCGAGACTTCGCCGGAGGATAGGCCGTGTCCGATAGAAAGCCTCATCGCGTGCATAACAAACAGGGGAAAGTGATGGGCTTTCCCCTGTGGGTCAAGGTAGCGGATCACCACGCTACCCGGTCTGGAAAGTTCGCAGCCTGGAATTACTCAAGGCCGGGCAGTGTGAGAGGCCCGATGGGGCTACCCGCCTGGACTTCCAATTCGCCTTCGAACACGATCATCGGGGTTTCGTACATGGTTACACTCCTCAGGTGATGATTTGAGCTGGATGCTGGAACTGCTCTTCTGACTTTACCTCGCCGCGTGATGCACCTCTTTCCTGGCGCTTTGCCCAGCACGCAGCTGAAACTGATGTTTGGCAGCATGCCGGTGTTGCTTGTCCCATTTGATCGGCAGTTGAAACGCGCCAGATCCGGCAACAGGAAAGGACCTTCACGTCATGAGATAAGTATAACACAATTTCGCTTTTACGGTTGCTGCGTTGGCGACCTTGAGGCTCTTTTGGCTGAGCTCCCATGTGGCCCGGGCGGCCATGGATTGTCGAACAGCTCCCAGGGGGAAAGCGCGTTAGCCTTCCGTCAGTACTATCATGCCCCGCTCCAGGAGCTGCGCTGCGAGATGGAGTACGTCCGCCTGTACCCTGTCCACCGGCGCTTGAAAATCCTGACTGAGCGCCCCGGCGATGTCGCGGAGAGGAGTTTCCCCATTTATATGACGGAAGACGGCCGCGCCGGTTCGATTGAGAACCAGGTATTTCCCTTGCGCCGGAGCCACAACGACGAGTTCGTCACCGCTTTCGCGGACGACGACGCCGGGCGCCGGTTGAACCCGACTATCCAAAGTGAGCATCAATGACCTCCCAGAAGGTATTGGCTTTGCGAAAGTGCAGCCGATAGGCCGGAATCTCCTGCAGGACTGTCTGCCAGCGTTGGAGGAGGAGCGGGGCCCGGGCAACATCGGCGTTGACTACCGGGGAATTGGCGACCAGTTCTGCCAGGGCCTGGGCTGAGGAAATCGCTTCTAACGCATCCTGCGGGGCCTGGACCAGGCGCAGCAACGCCCGCAGGGGCGCGGCGGTGACTTCGGGGTGACGGCGACGCCCGAAGGGGGTCGCATGGACTTCCCATCCCGGCGTTGCCGGACGCAACAACAGCAGGTCGTCGTTGAGGACCGGTTGTCCTGTCGAAAGCGTCGCCGCGGTGGATTTGCCGCTCCCCGAAAGGCCATAGAGGACGTAGGCGACGTCGTGATGGACGATCCCGGCGCCATGTACCAGCAGCGTGCCTTGCTCGAAGGCCGCCAGGGCCATGACGGTGCGGACGAAATAGGAGAGGTCGCTGGCCGTGGCCGCCGGGTGCGCCCTGAGGGCGGCTTTCCCCTCGGCGAGGGCGATGACGCCCGCAAACCCCGGCGCCTCCAGATAGCAGACGCCGTCCGCGAAGCGGGGTCGCGCTTCAAAGTAGGGGCCGGCCGGTGCTGGAAGGGTGGCATCCGGCAGGAGCTGCACCGGCATCCCCGGCTCCGGTCCGTTCCATGTCGCCCAGGCGGCGTCAAGGGGGACGAGCCAGTCTTCCGGCCCCTCGAGGGCGAGGCTGATTCCACCTATCTCTAGCGTGCTCATACTTCGGGAGGGCCTGGCGTTTGATCTTGCGCGGTGGGAGCCGGCTTGCGCAGTGGGAGCACAAATCCCAGGAGGGCCAGGCTGGCACCGGCGCCCAGGGCCAGCAGCCACCCCGGTCCTGCCAGCGAAGTCACCGTCTGCGAGTAGCGCTCTCCTCCTCCCGTGAGGTTGACTTCCTCCAGCTGGTAGTAGTACCGTCGGCCCCAGATAAGGCCGGTGTCTTTGTAGCTGTATTTTGCGCCCACCAGGGGATCGCCCCTGGCCGGGATGAGCTCCGGGCTGATCAGGGTGAAGGGACCTTCAGGATTGTCGCTGCGGTAGAGGCGGAAACCGGCCGCATCTACTTCACTGGCAGTTTCCCAGGTGAGCGTGACCTGCGACGGCGTTGTGACACGTACCAGGGTCACGCCCAGGATGAAAGGGAGGAGAATCCAGAGGATCCGCTTGACGCTGTTGTTCATGCTATGCTCCCAAATCACGGGATCGGTATTACTCTGGGCCCCCATGGTAAAAAATTACCTGCGCTGCCCGGCGCTATCTTACTTCCGATAAGTTTTATTATACCGCGTATGATAGTTCAGACAACGCGGGCGGCCCGGCGCGGGGACGGAGGTCGGTCGTTTGCTCCTTTTGATGACCCGATTATACTTGAGGCTGAGGTGAGCCAGATGGACTTGTTTGAGCACGCGCGTCAGGAGGAAACACGTCGGGAAGCGCCCCTCGCGGCACGGATGCGTCCGCGCACGCTGGACGAGTTCGTGGGGCAGGAGGCGATCGTCGGCCCCGGCCGCCTGTTGCGTCGGGCGATTGAAAGCGATCGGCTCTTTTCTTCGCTCATTTTCTGGGGGCCGCCTGGGACGGGGAAGACGGCCCTGGCGATGATCATCGCCCATATGACGCAGGCCCATTTTGTGACGTTGAGCGCCGTCCTCGATGGGGTCGCGGACCTGCGACGAGTGGTGGATGAGGCGCGCGAACGGCGGGGGATGTATGGCCAGCGGACGATTTTGCTGGTAGACGAGATTCACCGCTGGAACAAGACGCAGCAGGATGGGCTGTTGCCGGTGGTGGAGGATGGCACGATTACCCTCATCGGCGCGACGACGGAGAATCCCTACTTCTCGATCATCAGTCCGCTGATCAGCCGTTCGCGGATTTTCCGTTTTCAGGCGCTTTCCCGTCCTCAGATCGAGCAGTTGCTGCGCCGCGTTCTGGAGGATTCGGAGCGCGGCTATGGCAGGCGACGCATCGAAATCACCCCCGAAGCGTTGGAGCATCTGGCAGAAATTGCGGACGGCGATGCGCGCACCGCGCTCAATGCGCTGGAACTGGCAGTGGAATCCACCCCGCCGGACGCTGACGGCGTGTGTCACATCACGCTGGAGGTGGCGGAGGAATCCATCCAGAAGCGCGCTTTGAGCTACGACAAATCGGGCGACGAACATTACGACACGGTGAGCGCGTTCATCAAGTCGGTGCGAGGTTCCGATCCCGACGCGGCGCTCTATTACCTGGCGAAGATGATTGCGGCGGGAGAGGATCCGCGTTTCATCCTGCGGCGTCTGTTGGTGCTGGCCGCGGAGGACGTGGGCCTGGCGTCGCCGATGGCGATTGTGGTGGTGGAGGCGTGCGCGCAGGCCTTCGAGTGGGTGGGGATGCCGGAGGGGCAATATCACCTCGCTGAGGCGACGCTCTATCTGGCAACAGCTCCCAAATCCAATAGCGTGGGCGCGTATTGGCAGGCAGTCGCGGAGATCGAAGAGCACGGCTATCGTCCGCCGCCCGTCTATTTGCGGGACACGCACACCCTGTTGGATAGCGAAAAACACCTCGCCAGGGCTTACAAATATCCTCACGATTACCCGACCGGTTGGGTAAAGCAGCGTTATCTGCCGGAGGGCGTGGAAGGCGGTTGGTTCCGTCCCAAAGGGCATGGCCACGAGCAGCGGATTCTGGAGACGCTCAAGCAGCTGCAACAGGAGAAGTGAGCTGACGCCGGCTCTCTTCTCACGGCTCGCTATTCTTGAAGGCGTTGATATGTTCCTGCGGCACACTACCGCAAATGAAAATGTGAGTTCCGAGCTGTGAGTCGTAATCGAAGGCTGTAGGACTCTCTTCTCACGGCTCTTTATTTTCCGAGGAGGCGAAGATGAAACTGACCTGGTATGGACATTCGACCTGGCAAGTGACTATCGGGGAGGTGGGGATCGTGATTGATCCGTTCTTCAATCACAATCCGCTGGCGCCCATCAAGGCGGAAGAGGTGGAGGCGCAGTACCTGGTGCTCACGCATGGACATGGGGATCACCTGGGCGACACGGCCCTCATCGCCCGGCGCACTGGCGCGACGGTGATCGCCAATGCCGAAATCTGCGGTTGGTTGCAACGGCAGGGCCTCGAGAGGGTGCATCCGCAGCATCTTGGAGGCGGCTTTCACTATCCCTTTGGCTATCTCAAGTTGACCATCGCCGTGCACGGCTCCTCGTTGCCGGACGGCTCGTATGGGGGAATGCCGGCTGGGGTGCTCATCAGCGCCGAAGGGAAGAAGCTCTATCACGCCGGCGATACGGGCCTCTTTGCCAGCATGGCGCTCATCGGCGAAGAGGGACTGGATGTGGCGTTGTTGCCCATCGGCGATAACTACACGATGGGCCCGGAGGACGCGCTGCGCGCCGTCAAGCTCCTGCGTCCCAAGGTGGCGATTCCCATGCACTATGGGACCTGGGACCTGATCGCGCAGGATCCTCACGCCTGGGCGGAACGGGTACGGCGCGAGACGGACACGCAACCGTATGTCATGCAGGTTGGGGAGACCTACACCGTACTTTGATGTTGACCGATCCGATCACTACTTGTGTTGCGCAGCTGCTCACCGAATCGGCGGAAGTTTTCGTGCCGTTTGAGCAGATCTATGAAGCGCTAGAGCGTGAGGGCCTGCTGGCGCACTTTGACGCCCCGACCTTGCTGGAATTCCTGGAGGACGTCGAGGATTTTCAGGTGTTGGGGAGTTTCTCGCACCTGGGTTTCCTCGACGCCGAAACCGCGACTGGCCTGGAGTTGCTCAGCAACATGACCGGTCCGTGGGTGGTGTTGCGCGCGCGTCTCTCGTCGCCGGCGACGACGATGGGAGAATTGTTGCGCCATCTGCACCAGATCAACCATGCCATCGAGCTTGCCTGGTATCAAACGGAGACGGTACCAGAAGCGCAAGAGGATCTGCTGGGCCTCCTGCTGTTAGGGGATCTGCTGGAGCGCAAAGTGCGCCTGGCTCTGGCTACGGCGCTGCAGGAACACACGGACGAAGGTCTCTGAGACTTGGGACGAGGTCCTTCTTCTCACGGCTGGCGCGGTCCAAACGCGCTTTCCAGCCCTGGCGATACTACGCGGCGGGGCTGGATGCCCTGGCGGGGGTGACCCTCCGTGGCGAAATGGCGTTGTCGGCAGAAGCGAGCTGACGCCAGGCGTCGCACCTGGCTGGCGCTGCTGTTGCTCTCGCTAGGCCTGACGAGCTGCTTCTCGCGTGCGGACCCCCTGGCGCGCATTCAAGAGGCGGGCGTGCTGCGGGTCGCGCTGGATCCGTCGTTCCCGCCGTTCGAATTTGTGGACGAAACCAATCAATCCAGTGGATTGGACGTAGACCTGGCCCGGGCGCTTGCGGAGCAGCTGGGCGTCGAAGCGCACTTTGTCACGACGACGTATGACGGCCTTTACGATGCGTTGATCGTCGGGCGGGCGGACGTCATCATCTCCGCGCTCTATCCGGATCCGACCCGCACGCGGGATTTTGTGTTCAGCACGCCGTATTTCAACGCTGGGGAGATGCTGGTCGCGCCGCTGGATGCGGGTATCACCGGGCCGGCCGATCTCGCCGGGCGGCGGGTGGCGGTAGTCTTCGGCACCGATGGGCACATGGCCGCGTTGGAGTGGGAGGCGACGCTGGCAATCTATCAATCCGCCGCGGAGGCGCTGACGGCATTGGCTGCCGGGGAGGTCGAGGCGGCGGTGGTAGATGGGGTGACGGCGCGGGCGGCGGCAAAATCGGCGCCGCTGCTCACCTTGCTGGTGACGGACGAGCCGTATGTCATCGCTGCGCGCCGGGAGGATGCTGCCCTGATTGACCGGTTTGACGCGATTCTCGACACGCTGCGCGGGGATGGCACGCTGGAGACGCTGCTCGACCGGTGGATCGTGAGTGAGCCGTAGCGGAGGAAAGAGGAAGGGGGAGAGAGGGCGAGGGGGAGAGCCCCATCACCTATTACCCCGCTCCTCTTTACCTATTTCATCACTGTGGAGGGAACCATGACACCTTTCTGGGATTGGGAAGTACCGTTCATTTTGTGGTTGCAGCAGGGTCATCCCGCCTGGACGCCTTTTTTCCGCTTGCTCACCGCGTTGGGAAATGAGGAGCTCGTCCTGATGCTGGGCCCGTTGGTGCTGTGGTGCATCAACAAGGCGTGGGGGACCGGCGTGCTGCTGTTGTTGTTGGGGAGCCAGGGCGTCAACACCGCGTTAAAGGAGCTGTTCCGCGTGCCGCGCCCCTTCCTCACTCACCCGCAGATTCTGCAGCTGGATACCCCGACGGGCTGGAGCCTGCCTTCCGGCCATGCACAAAACAGCACCGCCCTCTGGATGTATCTGGCGTCCAAAGTGCGACGGGCCTGGTTCTGGGGCGTGGCGGTGCTGCTGGTGGTGGGGATTTGCCTCTCGCGCCCTTATCTGGGCGTGCACTACCCTGGCGATGTGATCGTGGGCGTGGCGGTAGGGCTGGCCCTTTGGGGGCTGGCATTGCTGCTGACCCCGGTCGTGACGGTATGGGCGGCACGGTTGCGCCTGGGATGGTGGCTGGCGGGAGTGGCGGCGGTCGGCGTGCTGCTGTGCCTGCTGCAACCCTACGCCGATTCTGTGTCCGCTATCGCCGCCGTTACTTGCGGCCTCATCGGTCTGATTGTGGAACGGGAGCGCGTGCATTTCGATGTCGGCGGCCCGTGGCAGCAGCGCGCTCTGCGCTATGTCGTGGGCCTCGCCATTCTGATGCTGTTCTGGCGCGGCCTCAAGGTCGTCTTTGGCTTCATCGCTGATGAGGGAAATACGGCGCCCTATTTGATCCTGCGCGGCGTTCGTTATGGCATCCTGGGCCTGTGGGTAACGTTGGGCGCGCCGGCGTTCTTTGTGCGTTTGAAGCTGGCTCCGCGGTCGGTGTAGCGCCGCTGTGGGGCAGGGCATGAGCGGGCTGATGGCTCAATACCGCGCACCCTGTGCCACGCGAGTGATTCTGAGATTCGCTGACTGCTGACTCGCTGCTCTCTATTCTTGAAGGAGGCGCCATGTGCTGGCGCACATCATGTAAAAATGAAAATGTGAGGTAACTCTCAGACTGGCGCCAGGCAGCTAGACGGCGATGGATGAACCTTTGTGACTTGTAGCTTTTGCCTCTCCCCCGGCCCCCTTCCCAACGGCGTATGCGCCGTTGGGAAGGGGGAGAAAAAATAAGGGGTTTTGCAGGCGGGCTACGCCCGCCTGCAAAACCCCACAAAAAAATTTCCCTTCCCGCGCTGCGCGGGGGAAGGGGCAGGGGATAGGGGACAAAAATTGATTTTTTAATCTTTAGCAGTTGCCAGGAAATCTTGTGTTTTTTAGTCAGTGGCTGAACAGTAACCATGTGAGCCATAATCCGTGAGCAGAGGCTGCAACAGCTCACCGCTGCGGCTGGGGATGGAATCCCCAGCCTGACACGAGCCAACCGCGCTGAAGCGCGTTGTTTGAGGACGTAGCAGCCCCGGGGGTAAGGAATTTCTGATCTGATTCGTGAAATTCATGTTCATTCGGGGCCATTCTCGAAGGAGATGTTTATGTCGCAAGTACACGTGTCCACCCATCCGTTGGTGCAACACAAGTTGACTCTGTTGCGCAAAAAGGATACCGACTCCAAAAAATTCCGCGAACTCGTCAAGGAGTTGGCAATCCTGATCGCCTATGAGGCGACGGCCGACCTGGAAGTGGAGCCTTACACCGTGGAGACGCCGTTGGCACCGGCTTCGGGCTTCCGGCTCAAGGGGGAGATCGGCCTGATCCCCATTTTGCGCGCCGGCTTGGGGCTGGTCGAAGGGGTTTGGGAGATGATGCCCTCCGCTGAGGTGTGGCACATTGGCCTGTTTCGCGACGAACGCACGCTGCGGCCCGTCGAGTACTACAACAAGCTGCCCGTGCGCCCGACGGTGAACGTCTGCCTGGTGCTCGACCCCATGCTGGCGACGGGTGGCTCGGCGATTGCGACCGTGAATATTCTCAAGCGCTGGGGCGCGGACCGCATCAAGTTCATGGGACTCATCGCCGCGCCGGAGGGCCTCAAGGCTTTCACGGAAGCTCACCCGGATGTGCCCGTGTACGTCGCCGCGATTGACGATCACCTGAACGAGCGCGGTTACATTATCCCGGGGTTGGGCGACGCCGGCGACCGCCAATTTGGCACCGCCTAGCGGGGGATGGGATCTTACACGCTGCGCTATGTGTTGATTCTCCTCACCGGCTTCGGGGTATCGCTGGCGGCGACGCGACTGGGGCAGGCGCTAGGGCTGCGCTGGCGCATCACCGCCGTCCCCGGCGGACGGCGGCAACACCTGGGCGTGGTCTCCCGCCTGGGCGGGATCGGGATCGCGTTGGGATTCTGGGTGGCCCTGGCGTTGGCGCAATCCTTTCACATCCCCACGGCCGACCCTAACGAGACGCGCCGGCTCTGGGGCCTGATCGCCGGCAGCGTGTGGATGTTCGGGGTGGGCCTGCTGGACGATCGCTTCGAGCTGCCGCCGTGGGTGGAGTACCTCACCTATCTTGTCGCGGCGCTCGTGGCGATTGCGACGCTCATCATCCTGGAGCAATTCAACAACCCCCTCACCGGCGCGCTGATCAACGCCCCGTGGTTCATCTACATCCCGCTCACCATCTTTTGGATCACCGGCATGATCGTGACCGTCAACTGGCTGGACGGATTGGACGGCCTGGCGGCGGGGGTGGCGGCGATCATGGCGGCCGTGCTGGCGCTCCACATGATCCGGATGGAGCAGTACAGCGTGGCCCCTGAGGCGCTGGCGTTGCTGGGCGCGGCGCTAGGCTTCCTGGTCTTCAACATCCATCCGGCGCGCGTGCACATGGGCAGCAACGGCTCCTTCGTCTTGGGTTATCTCCTGGCGGCGTTGGGACTCATCGCCGGGGCGCGGGTCGCCATGGTGCTCATGGTGATGGGCATTCCCATCCTCGATGTCGCCTGGACCATCATGGATCGGCTCCGGCACGGCGTAAACCCCGGTCACGGCGACCGCCGACATCTGCATTATCGCTTACAGGATGCCGGGCTTTCCATTCGGACGATTGTGGGGCTGTACTGGGGCGTCTGTGCGTTCTTTGGCGTGCTGGCGTTGGTGCTTTCGACGGCGTGGTACAAACTGCTGGCCCTGATCGTGTTGGGGTTGTTCACGCTGGGGGTGTTGTTTTACCTCAGCCGTGAGCATTGACAAGGAGCGTGATTCCCTGCTTCTTTGCTTCCTACTTCTCTACTTCACTTCCTACTTCCTTACTTGACTTGATTTTACGGAGGTCTCTATGTTGCAATTGCACGGCATCCTTCCCGCGTTGGTGACGCCGTATGGCGAAGACGAATCGCTCGATGTGGCGACGTTGCGTACCCTGGTGCGCCATCTGTTGCCCGATGTGGATGGTTTCCTGGTGAATGGGACGACGGCAGATTTCCCGTTGCTCACCCATGCCGAGCGCCAGGAGGCGATTGCGGCCGTCGCGGCGCTGGTCAGCGGCCAGAAGCCGGTGCTGGCGGGCACGGGCGCGGTTGCGACGCGGGAGGTCATCACCCTCACCCGCGAAGCGCGCGAGGCCGGCGCCGATGCGGCGTTGATCATCGCTCCCTACTATCTCCGCCCTTCCCCGGCGGGACTGGAACGGCATTTTGCCACGATCGCTGCGGCAATGCCGGATTTCCCCATCCTCCTGTACAACTTCCCGCAGCTGGTGGGGCAGCCGCTCCCGCCGGACATGGTAGCGCGCCTGGCCGCCATCCCCAACATCATCGGGATGAAGGACACCTCTGGCGATCTGACGTACATGCTCGAAGTGCTGGAGCGCGTCCCCTCGACCTTCCAGGTGTTGGTGGGACGGGGGACCGTGTTCCTGCCGGCGATGGCTGTGGGCGCGGTAGGTGGCATCCTGGCCTGCGCCAACCTCATCCCTGCGCAGTGGCAGGAGGTGTATCGCGCCATCCGTGCGGGGGAGTGGGAGACGGCGCGTGCCGGGCAGCTCCGCGCGCAGCGGGTGAGCCGCATCGTCGGGAGCGGCGGCAGCCTGGCTGTGCGCGCCGGACTGAAGCTGCGCGGCATCCCTGTCGGCCCCCCGCGACAGCCGTTGGCCCTGGAGGGCACGGTGCGGGAGGCAGACCTGGCGGTGCTGAGTGAAGCGTTGGGATGACGTCCGCCGGCGCGGCGGCGCGATTTTGCCGGGCAGCCTGCTCGCGCTGACGTTGCTCGCGGCTTGCGCCGGCGTGACTTCCCCCTCACCGACAGCCGTCCCGCCGACTGTCACGCCTCCCGCCGCGACGGCGACCTCGCAGCCAGACACGCCGACGCCGCGCCCCAACCAGCTGCGGGTTTGTGTCCCCGAGCCGGAGACGCTCAGCCCCTTCGTCCCATCGGCGGCGGGGACTGACCTCCGGGCGCTGTGGGTCGAAGATCCCGCCGAGCGCGTGAATTTCGTGTGGGAAGCGCGGTTGCTGACCCACATCCCCTCGCTGGCCACCGGTGATGTGGTGACGTCCACCGTGCCGGTCGCGCCGGGTGCGCGGTATGTGGACGAGGCCGGCGCCTTGCGGGTGAACGAGGGCGCCGAGACCCTCGCGCTTCCCCAATTGGCGGTGACCTTCACCCTGCGCGACGATCTGTCGTGGTCCGATGGCACGCCGCTGACCATGCGCGACGCGCTGTTAGGGTATCATCTGGCGCAGGCGCCGGAAGCGCGCGGTCCCTGGCGGGATCTCGCGGAGCGCACCGCCCAATTCGAGATGCTGGACGCGCAGCGCGCGCGGTGGGTGGGCCTGCCGGGCTTCCTGAGCGCCGACGTCGCCGGCTTGCTGTTCCCCTTGCAGCCCACCCAGCGTTACGGGGAACTGTCCCTCCCTGAGATTCTGGCCGATCGGGCGCCTCTCAGCACGGGACCGTTCATCATCGAATCGTGGCAGCCCGGCGTCGGCGCGCGGTTGCGGCCCAACCCCGCCTACGCCGGTGCGCAGCCGCTGCTCGAAGAAGTGCTCCTCCTGTTCCCGGGGTATGACCTTGCACAATGGCCCCAACTTGTCGCCTCGGGCGAATGTGAGGTGGTGCTCCCTGCTGCCGCCATGCAGGTGGACTGGCAATCCTGGGCCGCGTTGATGGAGCAGGGCGAGGCCATTATCTGGGCGGACACGGGCCTCGAGCCCACGTTCCAACGGTTGGACTTCAACCTCGCGCCGGCCGATGGGCGGATCACGCCGCTGGCGGATTTGCGGGTGCGGCAGGCGCTGGGGCTGTGCATTGACCGTCAGCGCCTGGTACTGGCGCAGCCGGGACAGGCGTTTCTTACGGCGGAGAGCTTCGTCCCTCCCGATCACCCCGCTTTTGGCGGGACGGCGCTCACGCGGTTGGCGTATGCGCCTGAGGCCGGGGGCGCTTTGTTGGCGGAAGTGGGCTGGCGCGATGAGGATGGGGACGGGATTCGTGAAGCGCACGGCGTGGCCGATTTCAAGGATGGGACGCCGTTGAGCCTGACGCTCGTGCTGGCCCCACAATACATGGTGGCGGCGGCCCACGTTGCTGCCGCGCTGGAGGGGTGCGGCGTGGGGATAGTGCCTCAGCCGGTGGATGCGCGCGTGCTGTATGCGGCGGATCCAGCCAGCCCGTTGATTGGGCGGCGCTTCGACTTGGCGCTCTTTGGCTGGCTGGCGAAGGCGCCGACGGTGTGCGGCGCGTGGCGTTCAGATCGCATTCCCGGCGCGGCGAACGCCTGGTTGGGGGAGAACTTTAGCGGGTATGTCTCGGCGGAGTATGATGCCGCCTGCCGGCGAGCGTTGACCAGCGTGGATCCGGCGGCCCAAAACGCGGCGCTGCGCGAGGCGGGTGTCCTCCTCTCCCGCGATTTGCCGACGTTTTTCCTCACCTGGCGCCCCGATTGGTTTGTCGCCCGCCCAGAAGTAGAGGGGCTGCGCCCCGATGCTTCCAACCCGGCGCCACTTTGGAACATTGAGCAGGTGAGTGTGAGGAAGTGAGGCCGGCTCGCCAGTGATCGGCCACACGCGGCGCATGGCGGATGCGGAAACTGGCCTGGCTCTCCTTTCCGCAGGGCTCAGCCGGGCTGGTTCGCTGTTCCCTTGCGCTTTTGCGCCACGCGCGCCATGAAATGTTCCCGGTCAATGAGCACGCGCTCGTGGACGGCGGTCCCGATGCGTTCCACCGCGTCCCACGCTTCGATGGTGAAGCGCAGGCGGCGGCGCTCCACGGAGACCAGCTCGGCGCGAACGGTCACCTCCATTCCCACGGGCGTGGCCGCCAGATGTTGCATCTCGATGCGGACGCCTACGGCGGTCTGCTCCGGCGCCAGGAACGGCTGAATGATCTGTTGCGCCGCGTTTTCCATCAGGGCGACGAGGTGCGGCGTGCTCAACACCGGCACCAACCCGCTGCCGTAAGCGGCGGCGGTGTCTGCCTCGGCCACCACGTGATGAATTTCTCCAATCAATCCGGGTTCAAGGGGCATGGGGTGTTCTCCTCTTTCGCAATGGGCAAGGGGTGACGGGTAATGGGGCCAGTATCCAGCTTCCAGCCGCCAGCCACCATCTTCCAGCACCCAGCTTCCAGCCACCAGCCACCAGCACCCAGCAACCAGCTTCCAGCACCCAGCAACCAGCTTCCAGCACCCAGCAACCAGCTTCCAGCAACCAGCAACCAGCTTCCAGCTACCAGCCGCCAGCCGCCAGCCACCAGCCACCAGCCACCAGCTTCCAGCCACCAGCCACCAGCCACCAGCCACCAGCTTCCAGCCGCCAGCTTCCAGCCACCAGCTTCCAGCTTCCAGCCGCCAGCCACCAGCTTCCAGCCACCAGCCACCAGCACCCAGCTTCCAGCTACCAGCCGCCAGCCGCCAGCCACCAGCCGCCAGCCGCCAGCCACCAGCTACCAGCCACCAGCTACCAGCCGCCAGCAACCAGCTTCCAGCCGCCAGCCACCAGCCACCAGCTTCCAGCTTCCAGCCGCCAGCCACCAGCCACCAGCCACCAGCTTCCAGCAACCAGCAACCAGCTTCCAGCCGCCAGCACCCAGCCACCAGCTTCCAGCACCCAGCTCACCCCAACATCGGGACAATAAAGCCGAAGAGGCACCAGAAGTCGAGGGCGATGAAGGCGAGCAAGAGCACGCCGCCGGCCAGGGTCTTCCGCCCGTTCGGCAAAGCGCCGGCCAGCAACACGGCGATGGCGGCCGCCCCCAGGAGCGCCATCGTCCACAACGGCGGATCGCCGCGCAGCCATCCAATCCCCCCCATGAGGATGACCACGATCATCAGCCCCAAGCCGGTGAGGACGGCAAGTCGCACTTCAGCGAGCCGCCGCAGGCCCAGGGCGGCGACCAGGGCGAAGATCGGCAGGGCCGGGAAGAGATACCGCGCCTGGTGCTGCACGTAGGTGAGGTTGTACCAGATCGGCAGCGCCAGGGTGATGAGCGCCGAGGCCCCCAGCAGGATCAGCGCGTCCCGCTGCCGGGGTTCCAGCCCCCCTTTGGTGACCCGCACTCCCAGCCACAGCGCGCCCCAGAGCGCCAGCGCCGTGAAGATGCCCGCTCCCAGATAGATGCGCGCGTCGAGCACCACCCCCATCCAGCCGAATTGTCCCCAGAACGATTGGAAGGTGGTGCGCAGCGCCCCCCGCAGGAAGGGCCACAGCCCCTGGCGGGCGATCCAATCGGCGGTGCGTGGTTGCCCCACGACGACCAGATCATGGCGGTGCAGTCCCAGAAAATCGGGCCAGCCATAGGTGAGGAGGTTGCGGATCCACCACAGGCTGCCCAACGCCAGGCCGGGGATCAGGATTTGGAGCAGTTGTGTGAGCGCCCAGCGCCAGGAGAAACCGCCTCGCCGCCAGCGCAGCGCCACGACGAGCACGGCGAGTGGCAAGGCCACATAGCCGGTCGTCTTGGTGAGCAGCAGCGCGCCGAGCACAGCGCCCAGGACGTAAGGGGAGACCTTCCCCCGCAAGTAGCGCAGGGCGAGCAATAACCAGAGCGCCAGGAGCGCTTCGGTCAGGGAATCGTTGTTCACCCCCGCCATCATCGCCAGATGCTGCGGCAGGAAGGCGACGAAGCCGCCGGCAAGCCAGGTTATGCCGGGCGAGTGAGGCAGGACCTCGCGCGTCAGGGCCATGGTCAGCGCGACGACGACGCCGCCGAGGAACAGCGAGAAGAGCCGGAGCGGCAGCAACGCGCCGTTGAAGATGAGGAAAATGGGCGTTGCCAGCAGGTAATAGAGCGGCGGCTGATGATCCTCGTAGGCGAGGCTGTCCGTCGGCAGGGAGGGGGGAAAGCGTTCGGTGGTCAGGCGTTCCAGATACTTCTGGTCGTAATCCCGCGCTTCCATCACCGGGAAGCCTTTCCCCTGGGCCAGCGCGGCGATGTAATTGTAGTGCGCCGGTTCGTCCGGCACCTGCCAGCGCGGCGTCAGCGCGGCGAAGAACGTCCCGACAATCAGATAAGCGACCAGAATTCCTACAGCCGGCCAATGTTTTTTGATCACCGTTGAGTCTCCCATGGGAACCGTCGAGTCATTGGAGCGTCCAGAGACAGCAAGGGCGCTTCATGAGGATGCCATGTGCTGTGGGGGGCTGACCCCACGTGGTAAGCATACCGAATTTTCATCCGTACACAATTTGCTTGCCGGTGATCCGCTCGAGGAGTTTTTCGAGGAGCCAGATCACCAGGAAGAAGGGCGCATCTACCAGCAGGGTGCTGGCGCCGAGCAAAATGATCCACTCCACGGCGCGCGTTAACAGGCGGGTGAAGCCATTGAGCAGCGTCGTCCCGGCGCCCGCCAGCACGATCAGCGCGCCGACGAAGACGCCCACGGCGCCGAGAAAGGGCCACGCATGGGTATCCGCGCGGCTGGGTAACATCGTGTTGCCAATGGTGAACACCAGGAACGCCCAAATCCACACATCGGGCGTATAGAAAGCCTCGCGCAGGCCACGCAGCGCGGCGAGCCAATCCCCGTTGCTCAGCGCGGCGACCATCTCCGGCGTGCCGAAGCTGAAGTGTCCGATGGCGAAGATGACGGCGGCTCCGGCCAGGAGCGGCGCCGCCCCGATGAGACTGGCGCGGAAGATGTCGGTCTCTTCGACCGGGACGACGCCCAGCTGGATGCGTTTGCCCACCCGCCGGGGGAGAATGGACAGGCGCCCGATGCGCACGCCGAGGAGTCGCGCCATCAGGGCGTGACTGCTTTCGTGCAGCAGCACACCAGGAAAAAGCGTCAGCGCGTAGAGCCACACTGAAATCTCGGCGTCATGGGTCAGCAGGAACATGAGCCCTTGCAGATGCCGGTGCAGCCAACGATCTGCCAGGAGCAAGAGCCCTAACACTGCCAGCAATTCGCCCAACAGCAGCGTCGCCGATGCCAACGTCGTCTCCTCGGATAAAATAGTCTCTGAAAATAGAATCCGTTCCCAGGTGCCCAGGTGCCCACGGTCGCACGTCTCCCATGACTATAGCACGATTAGATTCGTGGGCAAAATGGGCCTGGCGGTTGCAGTTTGGGGCTTTTCGGGTATGGTTAGCAGCGCAAACCCGAATGGAGCACAGGGATGGAGTACCACGTCCGTACAGCGCAGTTCGAAGGCCCGCTCGATCTGCTGCTGCATTTGATCGAGAAGGAGGAGCTCGACATCACCCAACTGGCATTGGCGCAGGTGACGGACGAGTTCCTGGCCTATGTGGATTTGATGCGCGGGCATTTGGATATTGACGTCGTGGCCGATTTTCTGGTCATCGCCGCGCGCTTGCTGTGGATTAAGTCCCAGGTCTTGCTGCCCCGACCGCCTCAGCCGACGGCGCTCACGCCAGAGGAACCCGGCGACGATCTGGTGCAGCAGCTGCGCACCTATCGGCTGTACAAAGAGGCCGCGCAATGGTTGCGGGAGCAGGATGCGGCAAGACTGCGCAGTTATGTGCATCTGGCGCCGGCAGTCGTGCCTCAGCGCTTTATCCTCGATCTCAGCGGGGTCACGGTCGAGGCATTGCGCAAGGCGGCGGAAGCGGCGCTCTATCCGCCGGAAGGCCCCCGGCCGCAGGAAGCCGTGCAGCGCCTGCGCATCTCGATCGTCCAACAGATTCAGCTGATCGGGCAGCGTTTGATGCGGCTCCCGCAGCTGGCCTTCCATTCACTGCTGAGCCAAAAACCGACGCGCCTGGAAGCGGTCGTGACCTTGCAGGCCATCCTGGAGCTGATCAAACAGCAGGCGGTTCAGGCGCGGCAGGGCGAGCGCTTTGGCGACATTGTCATCGAGCCGTTGATTCCCGCCGAGCAGATTTCCGCCGCCATTGAGACAGAAGCAGCAGCGCCAGCATAGCGCCGGTCACGTCAATCCCCCAATCCATGACGGTCGCGTGTCGCCCCGGCGTAAAGCCCTGATGCACTTCATCGCTGGCAGCGTAGAGCGCCGTCAGCAGCCAGGCTCCCAGGGCCAGGGATGTCCCTGAAAGGCCCCCGTGTCGCAGTCCGCGCCAGTAGGAAAGCGCCAGCAGCCCAAACACGACCATGTGTCCGCCCTTGCGCACGAGGGTGTTGATCAGCGGATCGGGGGGTTGGGGAAGTTGCTCTCGCGTCGAGAGATAGAAGATGAAACCCATCCACAGCAACGCCGGCCCCCAGGCCCGCGCCCAGGCGGGAAATCTCATTTTCGCGGCGATGGTAGTCCTCCTCAGCAGCGCTTCTGTTGTCGGCGCCGCGCGAATTGGGGCGCCGGAGCGCGCCTGCCCACGGGAAACCTGTCTCTGGCGCGCGGGCGTCATCATACCTCAAAACTTGCCCGGGGCAACGCTGGGGTGGCTTTGGGACGGCCGGGCTGATGGCGTCGCTGCGCTTGCACTGTGCATGAAAGCGGTTAGAATGACGAAATGCTTTGCAAACAGGTGAGGGAATGAAGACGACCGTCATTGTGCCGACGTATAACGAACGCGAGAACATCGCGCGACTGGTGCAACAGCTCCTGGCGCTGCCTGTGGCCGTGAACGTCATCGTCGTGGATGATGGCTCGCCCGACGGCACGGGGGCGATCGCCGATGCGGTGGCCGCGGCGCAGCCCTCGCGCGTGGAGGTTATTCACCGGCAGGGAAAACTGGGACTCGGCACGGCTTACATCGCGGGGTTCCGCCGCGCGCTGGAGGGGGACAGCGCCCTCATCTGCACCATGGACGCCGACTTCTCCCATCCGCCCGCGGCCATTCCCTCCATGGTGGAGAAGGCGACCGACGGTTACGATCTGGTGATCGGGAGCCGCTATGTGCCGGGCGGCAGGACCGTCGGCTGCACCTGGCCCCGGATCGCGCTGAGCTGGGGGGCCAACGCTTTTGCGCATCTGCTGCTGGGATTGCGCGCGCACGACACCACCGCCGGTTTTCGCTGTTACCGCCGGGCGGTCCTCGAAGCGATTCCCCTGGAGCAGATTCGCTCCAACGGCTATTCTTTCCTCATCGAGATGCTGTATTACGTTCAGCGCCAGGGATGGAAAGTGGGCGAGATCCCTATCACTTTTGAGAATCGCCGGGAGGGGGTCTCGAAAGTCTCGCGGGCCGAGATCACCAAGGCCCTCTCCACGGTTTTGCGGCTTTTGGGACAACGCCTGCGGCGCTCTTCTACGAACTGAAACTTGCATTCATCTGCAATGGTGTGACGCCCGATTGCATCTCACGTTGACAATCTCCCGCTTTTCCTTATAATTGAAATGAGCTGGCGTTTTCATCCTGGTTAAACTCGGTGCACCGAACTGTAAGCCGGCTGCCACCATTATCCAATCCAAAGTGGCTGGGTCGAGAGTTCATTATTTCCCACAGTGAGGTGTAGTATGGAACGGGATCAGCAGCGTCATTTGGGGACTTTGGTGTTGGTCATGGCTCTTGCGGCCGGCGCTTTATGGCTGATGTCCGCTTTGCTGACGCAGCCGGCCCTGGGGCGCGCGGCGTCTCCTGCTCCGGCCGCGCTCGCGCCGGCAGGTAGTTCCCCCGCAGGAGCGGCCCTGCTCGCCGACATTCCCGGTCTGGCGATCGGACTGCTCGGTCCGGAGACGACTTTCGCCGGGGAGACCGTCACGTACACCGTGCGGGTGACGAATACCAATGCCGCCCCCCTCAGCAACATCATCCTCACCGACACGTGGACCACGGATATTCCCCAAAACGGGATGTGGCAACGCGGCGTTCTTGCGCAATTCAATGGGAACTATCAGGTCTTGCCGTCCAATGCTGTCTTCAGTTTTACGTATAGCACGAGCGAGCGTCAGGGGATCGCTGCATGGCGTCTGAATCCGCTGCCGGCAGGCCAGAGCGTGCAGATTGTCCTGACCATGACGACTCCCATCACGCTCCAGCCCGCGCTCGCCGAGGACGCGCTATGGGGACGTGTGGGACGCTCGATCTTGAACAACAGCATCGCGGCAACGGTGCCGGGGCAGGGCTCCGAGCCGGCGCCGCTGGTGACGACGCTGGTCGTCGCGCCTCTGCTGCGCTTGCAGCAAAGCGCCGTGGCCGAAGTCGCACCCGTCAATAACTGCCGGGTAGGGCGCCTGGTGACCTATACTTTCCAGATTCAGAACCTGACCATGGAAGGCTCCCTCGAGCGCCCCGATGCCTGGCCAGCTGCGAACCTGGTCTTCACTGTGGTGTTGCCCAGTCAATTGCGCGGCGCGACACCGCAATGGAGCTCGCCAGTTCCGGGAGTGGTGTTGACCTACAGCGCTGCGACCGGCAAGGCCGCCTGGCATTATCCTGAGACATTCATCCTGGAGCGGGGCGCCAGCACCTCCATCGTCTTGCGCGCGCGCGTCCCGGCCGATGCCACCTACAACCCCAAAACGGTCCTTGCCATCGCTAAAACGGACCTGACGGCCTGGGCCACCACCATGGTACGCGCGACCAGTGGCTATAATGCTACCTCCCTGCGCATTCTCAGCCCCTTCGATAAATCTGTGGCTACCAGCTCGCCGCCGAGCGGTGCGACGACGACCTTTCCCAATCGGGTGATCACCTACACGCTTACCTTCTACAATCCGCTGCAGTCGCCGCTCAGCGATATGATCCTTGAAGATGATCTCTTCCAGGACTTCCGCTATCACCGCATGATCCAGGGGCCGACGCCGGCATTGACGGAGGCGAATCATATTCGCTGGGAAGGGTTGAACGTGTCCTCGAATGGTGTCTTTACCACCGTGTTCGAAGTCTTTGTGCCTCCGACTACTGCGCCTGATAGTTGCGGTGAGAAAAAATACAATGCTGTGAGCGCCTTTCACCCGGCGTTTCCTGTTGCCGCCTACATTGGACATGACGCCAACAAGCTGGCGCAGGTGACAGTGGATCGCCAGCTACGGCTTTCCAAAACGGTGTTTCCTACTCTCCAATTGCCGGGGGAACTTGTGACCTACACCATCAAACTGGAAAATGTCGGCAATACCCCCATCCCCGGGCCCATTGTGGTGACCGATACCCTGCCAGAGCTGTTCCTCTTCGTGCGGATGCTCACCCCTGTTCCCGGCGACCCAACAGTGACGGGCAATGTGTTGCGTTGGGACAACGTCCCCGGCGTGGCGGCCAGCAGCAGCCTCACTTTCTCGTTCCAGGCCCAGGTCGACGGCAATACGGACTACTCCTACAAGAATGCAGTCACCGCACAAAACGCCCATACCTGCATCTGCCCCTATTCCGGCGCCTCAGTCAAGATTGACCTGCCGTTCCGCGTTAACAAAATTGCTTCAACGACTATCATTACCCAGGGCGACACGCTTTATTACGATGCGCAGATATCGAATGTCCACCCCTCAGAACGTTACAGCGTGACCCGGTTCATGGACACGTTGCCGGCGGGTTTCACCGATGTGACGGATAACGATGGCGTGTATGAGCGCTCGCTGGATCCGCCGGCGCCGTTGCCACCTGGCGGCGTTTGGTCTACTGGCCCTTTCTATGTCCGGGTGGACGGCTTCGGGACGGGCACGTCATGGTGCATTGACCGGGAACCGCCGGGAAAGGCCATTGCGCAGGCTCCCGACAGCCTCCGCTTTGACCTCATTCCCGGCTACACCGACGGGGTGTTTAACAAATCCAGCCTGGCGAGCATCAAAACCATCGTGCCGCACGTCTATCTGCTGCAAACAGCTACCCCCAACCCTGTGGCGATGAATGAGGTGCAGACGATCACCTTGACCCTGCACGACAATCGCACGCATCCCACCGGTGACGTGACCGGCGTCACCTTGCGCTGGCAGATTCCGTCTTACAATGCGGAGCGCTTCACTTTCGTCAGCAGTGTGCCGGCGCCGAGCTCGCAGACGACGGAGGAGGTGCTGTGGGCGGGATTGACCGTCCCCAAGGGTGGAGAGATCCAGGTGGTGCTCCAGGTGCGCGCGCCTATCCCCCAGACTACGGATTACAAGCGCGATTATACCAGCCGCGCCAGCGTGACGACGCTCGACGACCCCAGCATCTGTATTCCGCCGGCGACGAAGCTCAAGCTGCAGGTGCGGCGCGGCATCGAACTCTCGAAGGTGTCTGCACCCAAGACCGTGGGGCCTTTCGGCATCGTCCAATATACGCTCAAGGCAACCAACCTGACCGGCGCACCCGTGCACAACGTCATCCTCACCGATGTCTTGCCGGCGGAATGGCAGTATGTGGACACCCTCAGCGGACCCCCGCCGGTGACGACCGACCCCTTGCGCTGGGAGTTGGAGCTCGTCCCGGCCAACGGTGCCGTGGAGATCAAATTCCGGGCACGCACCTATATCTGGGTCGGCCCTGCGTACAACCGGGTCATTGGCGAAGCGCCGATCAACCTCGGGTATACCACCAATTACACCGATAATGTGGCGGTGACTGTCGTATCCGGCGTTGGCTTCTTCAAGACGGTCGCTCCCCAGGTCATCCAGGCGGGTGAGACGACGGTATACACCATTACTCTCTATAACGGCCTCACGGATGGGTTGAAGGACATCGTCATCACCGACACTTTGCCGACGGGTTTCAATATCGACAGGATGTTGAGTGGTCCTATACCCCAGGTCGTTGACGGAAAACTGGTCTGGCGGCTGACGGAGCAGCTCGCCAACGGCAAATCGCGGACTCTGGTGTTCCGCGCGCAGACCGACCCGGCGCTCTTGAACGGACAGTATTACAACCAGATGACCGCTGTGGCTAAAAATGTGCGGACCAATGGCGCTGAGATCATTCCGCCAACGGGGGATACGGCGCCCGTATGGGTGCATGGCATTGACGCCGTGCGGGCGGACAAATCGGTAGCGCCTGAGGCAATTCGCGCCGGCGGAGAGGTCACCTACACGATCACGCTGTTCAACGAATCGGAGGACACGACTTATCCCCTGGTGGTGACGGACACTTTGCCCTATTCCCTCACCTATGTGGCGGCTGGATCGCCGCCTCCGACCGTTATTGCCGGTGCGCCTCAGCGCGTCGTTTGGACGGGATTGAATATTGCGCCGCAGCAGACGCTCACCCTCACGTTCCGCGCACAAGTGGCGCGCCTGGCCCCCTCGAGCGTTTACTGTAATAATCTCAAGGTGAAGATGGGGACCTATGTGGTCGCGGTTCCCAATCTGGCCTGCCTCACCGTGACCGGCATCCCGCGCGTGGATGCTTACATCGCCAAAGATGACGGCGTGACGCAGGTGGATGCTGGCGCCATGCTGACTTACACCGTCCGCTATGGCAATGCTGCCAGCTCCACCTATTCGCTGACCCAGGTGGTGCTCACGGAGGCCATCGTGCCGCTGGAATACATGACGGTTCTCGGCGGGCCGGGATGGAGCGACCTGGGCGATGGGCGCTTCGGCCTGGAAGATCCGCTCCCCCTGGCGCCGGGCGAGGAGCGGACAACGACTTTCACCGTGCAACTGGCGGCTACCGTGCCGGCCACGGCGGTGCTCGCGGTGATCAATCAGGCAGAGATCGGCTATACGACGCTTGAGGAAACCATCGAGGCCAATACCGCCAACAATGTGGCCGTGGATGTAAATCAGTGGCAAGGCCCGGATCTGGCGATTACGGGGATGCGCGTGGAGCCAGCCGCGCCTGAGCCGGGTGAACCCCTGCGCGTGTTTGTCACCGTCCAGAACCAGGGAATGTCGGCGGCAAACCAGCGCCATGATGGGAGCTATGATCCCGGCGCCGGCGGTTGGCTCTTTGTGACCGAGCTGTACCTCAAGGATGAGGGATTTATCCCCTCCGGGCCGCCGGCGGATGTCTTTGATCACTGGGGCGGTTATTGTGGAAATGCGTCCTGCGATCCCCCACGGGGGGAGTACCTGGGATGGCCCGGCGCGCTTGAAGTCAATCAATCGCAGGAACTGACTTTCAATATCACTGCGCCGGCCGCGGGAACCTATCAACTTTATGCTCAGGCCGATGTGGGATGGTCCGGCTGGTACGGCAGCGAGGCGTTTGGCCTGATACTGGAAACGCGGGAAGAAAACAACATCTTCATCGGGCCCTCGTTGACGGTGAAGACTCCAGAAAAGTGGGTGTATTTGCCCCTCGTCCTGCGACAGTGAGCTTTTGACGTGAGCGTCGTAGGGAATTGGATGGGCTGACTCGCGCGTGACCGGACGTGCCCAGGTGTGAACGTGCCCACGTGCGAATGTAGAACGTAAGTGATTCGCTGACTCGCCGATTCGCCTTTTCGCTGATTTTCCGAGGAGAGCGCGATGCATGAAACACGTCTCAACAAACTGAATTTTGTCATCCTGCTGTTGTGCGGTATTGTTGCGTGGAGCCTGGGGCAGCCGGCGACGCCGCTGCAGGCGCAGGGGCCGCCGACTCCTACCGACATACCACCAGCAACGCCGACCGTCCCACCTCCCACGTCAACGGCGACGCCAGTCATACCGCCACCCACGACGCCGCCACCCACGACGCCGCCACCCACGACGCCGCCGCCCACGACGCCGCCACCCACGACGCCGCCACCCACGACGCCACCACCCACGACGCCGCCACCCACGACGCCG
>Ga0209201_1000343_pt1 | contig 67511 bp, 75 predicted proteins | sample AD_UKC055_MetaG_FD_184411 | JGI IMG/M metagenome (GOLD analysis project Ga0209201, IMG submission 184411) | Active sludge microbial communities of municipal wastewater-treating anaerobic digesters from USA - AD_UKC055_MetaG (SPAdes) (version 2) | ecosystem: Engineered > Bioreactor > Anaerobic >...
GGATTTCAACCGTTGTGAGAATGCCCCGTACGGGATTTGAACCCGTGCCACGGCCTCGAAAGGGCCGCATTCTTGACCGGACTAGACTAACGGGGCCTAACAAGCCATTTTTATAAATACTTATAAAACTTTTGGTTATTTTAGGTATTTTTCTGGATTTTGGTCAAAAGCTTTTTTGCAACCAGGCGCACAGAAGTAATAAATTTTACCTTTGTAGTCACTCTTAAACTTTGCAGTTTTTTCATCAACGGTCATCTTACAAACTGGATCAATTGCCAAAACATCACCTCTTCAATTTTTATCAGGATTAAATTTCTTTAGCATCAAGGATAGAGTAACAACTGTGACAGAACTCATTGCCATTGCAAAACCAGCAAATTCAGGTCTTAGGGAAATACCAAAGGAGGGATACAATATCCCTGCAGCAACAGGTATAAGTGCAGTATTGTATGCAAAAGCCCAGAATATATTCTGTTTAATCCTCTGCATGACCTTTTTGCTCAGTTTTATTGCAGAAACAACATCCCTTATGTCATTTTTTACAAGGACAATGTCTCCGCTTTCTATAGCAATATCCGTCCCGCTTCCAATTGCAATCCCTACATCTGCCTGCGCAAGGGCAGGAGCATCATTTATTCCATCCCCTACAAATGCTACAATTTCGCCACTTTGTTGAAGTCTTTTAACTTCCTTTGCTTTATCTTCTGGAAAAACTTCTGCTAATATATTTCTAATACCTAAAATACCGGCAATTGCAGAGGCAGTTCTTTTATTGTCTCCTGTGATCATGAATACCTTAAGCCCTTTATCCATTAGCTCTTTAACAGATTCTTTTGAAGTTTCCTTTAGTGTATCTGAAATGCCGATTATCCCTGAAAAGTTATTGTCTAAAGAAACTAAAACTGCAGTCTTTCCTTCATTTTCTATATTGGTAATATTTGAGTCAACATCTTCTTTTATATCTATTCTCCAGTCACTAAAAAGAGCCCTGTTTCCAATAACTACTTCTTTTCCAGAAACATTGGCTTTTACTCCTTTACCGCCGAATGTGTCAAAATCAGTAGTAGTTACGAGTTTTACTTTTAGCTCATCTGCTTTTTTTACTACAGAATTTGCTAGGGGGTGGTCTGAATTCTTTTCAACACTTCCTGCAATCTTGATAAGCTCTTTCTCTGAAATGCCAAATGGGATGATATCTGTAACCTCAGGCATTCCCTTTGTCAGTGTCCCTGTTTTATCAAATAGGACTGCAGTCAGTTTCTCTGATAACTGAAGGGCATCGCCATTTTTTATAAGTATCCCTAGGTCTGCACCCTTACCTATTCCAACTGTAACGGCTGTGGGAGTTGCAAGGCCCAATGCACAGGGGCATGCTATTACAAGAATGGATATCAAACTTGTGATTGCAAAAAGGAATGTGCTATTGAAGATAAAGTACCAAGTAATGAATGATAAGGCTGCAATTGCAACTACTGTGGGTATAAAATAACTTACAGCTTTATCAGCTATTTTCTGTATTTCTGGTTTTGACCCCTGAGCCTCATCAACGAGTTTTATTATCTGGGAAAGAACGGTGTCCTTTCCAACTTTTGTAGCTCTAAAATTCATTACACTGTTTTTGTTAATAGTGGCCCCGATAACTTTGCTGCCTTTCTCCTTTAAAACTGGAATTGGCTCACCTGAAATCATTGATTCATCAACGTAGCTCTCTCCAGAAATGACTTCTCCATCAACAGGTATCTTCTCACCCGGTTTAACTATGACTATATCGCCTACAACAACATCTTCTATTTGTATCTCTACTTCCTTTCCTTCACGTACAACTGTCGCAGTCTTGGCCTGTAATCCCATAAGCCTTTTTATTGACTCGGAAGTCTTTCCCTTTGCTCTTTCTTCAAGGAATCTGCCGAATGTTAGAAACGTTGCAAGCATTACAGCAGCTTCATAAAACATGAATTCACTGCCCAATAGAATATTAAAAGTACCAAGTATGCTTGAAAAAAAGGCAACTCCAATACCCATTGAGTACATGACATCCATGTTTAGATTCCTATTTTTCAATGATCTGTAAGCTGCATTGAATATTGGGTAGCTAAGATAAGCAAATGCAGGAAGAGCTATCAAAAACATCAAAAGTGACATTGATATTGGGAGCATCATCATCGGTGCATACATAAGAGCCATCAATATGGAGGAATCAATCGCACCTACGATGATTCTGTATTTTTTCTTTCTCTGATTTTCTTCTCTCTTTAGATCTTCAATTACTTCGCCTTCTATCCCAAGGTATTGGTAGCCTGATTCCTCTATAGTTTTCTTCATCTCTGATATTGAAACTATTTTTGGATTGTAAGTGACATAAACTTTTTCAGATGAAACATTAACTGTAACTTCAATTACGCCATCTAATTTAGATAATGTGCTTTCTATCGTATTTGCACACATTACACATGTCATGCCCCCAACTTTTAGAACCGCCTTCTCATTAATTACATCGTACCCGGCATCTTTTACGGCGTTATCCAGGTCATTAATCTTGACTTTATTCGAATCATATTCCACAGATGCCGTTTCTTTAGCCAGATTAACTTCAGCTTTAGATACACCTTCTAGGTTAAGAAGTGATTTTTCTATAGTTGTAGCGCATGTAGCGCATGTCATACCTGTAACTTTAATTTCAGCTTTCTTAGTCTGTTTATCGCTCATCTTTTCCCTCTTGCAATTACTTTTTACAATTAATGATATTTAAACCTATCATAAAAACAAATAAAAGAAAATATAATTTATTAAAATCTCCAATTGCCGTTTTCTAAATCTACTTTGCTAATTGTTATATTATTTCCTTCTATTTTTGAGGGCAGATACCCTGGCCAGCACCCGCCGCTTTCTTTATTCTGTGTTCCGATTCCTTTGGTGGAAAACTTAAGACCACAATAGTTACACACCATAAAGTCCCCTTCCTGTCTGTATCCTTTCTTTTCAGGATAGCATACATCACATGCGTTAAAAGCAATCTTTAGTTGCCCATCAGAAGATTTCACAGCAAAGAAGGAAATAGTTTTCCCCTCATAGTCATATTTGTAAAACTTTGCTGCCTGTGAAATCTCAGATATTGGTATACTAATTTGATCTACTTGTTTTTCAAGGATAGATTTGTTTGTTTGGGTATTACTCTGGACTTCGGAAATACATCCTGAAAATAAAAAGACTGCAATAAAAAAGGATGTAATAAGAATGGTTTTGATCCTATCTATTTTTCTCATATAAACACCTAATCCTATGAACCACAGCAAGTACTCTTCTTAGAACTGCAGCAGCTTTGACTTTGGGTAGAATTGTTTGCAGTTGCATTAGTTAGATTTTCACTTACTAAAGTTGCCGGGTATTCTTTGAATACTGCAAGTTTTAATATTTCAGTTTTTGAGGTTCGACCAGAATCGTATTTGACTGCAAATATATTTGGGGTGCTATATTTTACTTTCTGGACTCCATTTATTGTCTTTAACTCTTCTGATACCAATGGTGCATGGCCAGAGCAGGGTATATTAACCTTTAATATGATGGAATCTATTGATCCGAGTGTTATCTGGTCACTCCCAACAGAAGCTGAAACATTTGCCAGCATAGGAAATACTATAAGGAATAATGCTAGATTTACTCCTAATGTGGAACCGTATGTGATTGAAACATATTTCCATTTTCTCTGTAAACCTTTTACCGATAAGAGTTCATTATTCCTTAGGTAGAGAACTACAGAAACTGTTGCAAATCCCAGAGATAGAGCAACAAGCCCGTAGAAGAAATATCTACTCATAAGTAGTGGCCTAAAGAACTGCATCAGCACTGATACCCCTAGAACAGATCCAACGATGAATCCTATACAGCCGATATGGGGGACTAAACCATACACAATTGACCTTAGGATATTATTTTGTTTCTTCTTACTAGAATTTAGTCCTGTTGAATACCCTAGATCTTCTATCTCTTTTTGAATTTCCTCTAGAGTTATTATATTTTGATTATAACTTACTACAGCAGTATTCTCAATTAGATCCACCTTTATAGACTCTACTCCATTTAGGGAAGAGATCTTTTCTTGAATAGCACGAACACAGCTTTTGCAATGCATGCCTTCTATTTTAATAGTTTTTTCCATAGCATACCTCCTATTTAGTTATAGCTATGGAAATACTAGTCCTGAAACTCTTTATTAGGCATTGTTTGAAACTAGTTTCGATTAGTTTCAGTGTTTTATAATGACAACATTAGTCATACCGCGTCTTCTTCTTTCTATTAATCCTCTGCCTTCTAGTTTATCCAAGATCCTTGTTACCTTCACTTTGTTAAAATTAGTTTTATCGGTTAGATCTGATTGAAATATTGTTCCATTCGAATCTATGATGCTCTCAAAAACTGTTTTCTCTTCATCAGTAAGAGTCTTCAATACTTCTTCATAGTTCTCTTTTTTAATAGATATGTTACGTATTTCTTCTTCTGTTATTTTCTTTTCTTCTTTTCCAAAAAAGATGAGGTATAGGCCAATTATTATTACAAAGCTCATTATTGCTATACTGACATTTGTCTGAAAGTCAATGGTGCCCCACATTGGACAAGATGAACCATGCTCACATGAAGCATTAACGATTTCAGTCATAGCTCTGTTAAAGGCATAAATAATAAATCCCATTAACAAGGCAACAAAAATTATTAAAAAACCAACTACCCTATTTCTCATAATATAAATTGATCAAGTTTAGATTATAAATATAATCTTAATTATTAATCAACAAATAAAGAGAAAGACATATATACAATAGAAAAAGAAAAATAGCTGAGGGAGAACTTAGAGTCTCCATTGGATTTTCCGACTCATAAGATTCTTCCTCAAAATCTTTTAACAGTCTGTGCAGCTACCTGTATAGCAACATGAGCAAGAACTTGGGCAGTACCAGTCGTAGTAGCAGTAACCATTGCATGTACAGTTATATCTGTAATATCCGCAAGAGCAGTATGAAACATAGGTTTTAGTTGTTTTATGCTCACACTCGTAAAGCTGATCTTCTAGAGATTCAACTCTAGCATCAAAATTATCAATCACTTTTTGCTTCAAATCAAGATTCCTTTGAACTCCATCATATTGCAGTTTAAGAGATTTTGTTTCTGACTCTAATTCTGTTATCTTCTTATTTTTATCAGCTATTTGAGTTTCTAGCAATGATACCTTATTTTCAAGACCCATTTTTTCTGCTAGAAGTGTATTATACTGGGTTCCAGAGCCACCAGTTTCCGAGATAGATCGATACAAGAAAAAGAAGTTTCCTATTATTGATACTAATAAAAGCACTGCAAGAAATGCAGACAATATTTTCAATCCATCACCATTAGCCATATTATACCTCCTGTTATTATTTTTATTTTTTACACTATACTTAAAGATGAAACAATATATAAAAGTTTAGATGAAATAGTATAAAAACCGTTTCATATTATGAAAAATTCAAAACATAACCTTAAAAACGTATTAATTAATTCTCTTCTATGAAAATTCTCTCCATAGTAGGAGCTAGACCTAATTTCATGAAGATAAAACCTATCTATGAAGAATTAAAATCTAGAAAATTAGATCAAATTCTTGTACATACAGGTCAGCACTATGATGAGAATATGAGCAGAATATTTTTTGAGGATTTAGAGCTTCCAAAACCAGATGTTTTTTTGGGAATTGGTTCTGGAACGCATGGGGTGCAGACAGGTGCAATGATGTCTAGGATAGAAGAAGTTCTAACTCAAGAAAAACCTGATTTAACTCTTGTAGTTGGGGATGTCAACTCAACTCTAGCCGGGGCAATATCTTCAATCAAGATGCAGATTCCGGTAGCGCATGTTGAGGCGGGGTATAGATCATTTGACATGAGAATGCCGGAGGAAATAAATAGGGTACTTGTGGATAGAATTTCTCAGTTATTATTTGCACCAACTGAAGATGCAGTAGAAAATCTTATGGCTGAAGGAATTATGAAGAAGAGAATTTTCTTTGTTGGAAATATTATGGTTGAAACTTTGATATCTCATCTAGAAAAATCTAAGAAATCAAAGATATTAGAGAAGTTATCTTTGGAAAAGAATAGTTATGGCATACTTACAATTCATAGAGCGGAGAATACTTCGGATAGTAAAAAACTTATTGAGATTTTCATAGTATTAAGCAAGATAGAAAATAAAATAATTGTTCCACTACACCCTAGGACCATGAAAATATTAAAAGATATGGGGCATCTTGAGAAACTTGGGGGAAATATTATTATAATTGAGCCATTAGGGTACCTTGATTTTTTAGCTTTGATGTCTAATTCTAAATTTATACTGACTGATTCTGGAGGAATTCAAGAAGAGGCATTAATGCTTGATATTCCATGCATAACCTTGAGAGAAAACACAGAGAGGATTGTCACATTGAAAAACGGTGCAAATATACTTGTTGGAATCAATGGAATTAAGTTATTAAAAGCTATTGATGACCTTCCAAATAGAAGGATTAAATACCCAAAACCGCCTCTTTGGGATGGCAATGTTTCTAATAGGATTGCAGATGTTATAATTGAACAACAAGAACTCCTCGCCCTTTAAACTTATATATTAAAATGCATTTTATGGATTATAAAGGGACAATTATGGAAGAAATTGAATATAAGTATGCAATTGCCACAATATTTGCATTTTTTCTTATAATATCGGCACTTACGCTCTTTCCATTAGTGGATGCACTCATAGTAACATTAATCTTAGTATATCTTATGAGGCCAATAAATGCTGTCCTAAAACAATACATGAATAAAACATATGCAGTCATACTTTCAGGTATAGCTGTTATAGTTCCAGCGTTCTTATTGTTCTTTTATATTGTACTTGCAATATTGAGATATTTAATCCAAGAAAAAATATTTGAAAAAATATTATTGGTATACAACGACCTTGATCTCTATTCTAAAGAGTTAATCATGAAATTATTAAATTATTTTAATATTGAATATTCGCAAGATCTTGACAAAATATCGAGTATTCTTTCTGTTAAATTAAACGAATTTGTTTCTTATCTATCTGAAGAAATTATAAATTTAACAATTCATATACCTGAGTATGCAATGAAGCTTTTGTTAGCTTCTATACTTGCATTCTATCTAGTTAAAGAAGGAGTAAATGTTAGAGATACATTTGTAGATTTAATTCCAGAAACTAAAAAGAAAACTATAACGTCACTACTCCAAGGGATAGATCTTGTGTTTGAAAGCATTATTCTTGTAAATATATTAAAAGCAATTTTGTCAGGTTTTTTGAGTTTTATCATATTTTTAATACTTGGAGTCTCTTACCCTGCTCTTCTAGGTATTATTGCTGGTTTTATGGACTTTGCACCGATATTAGGCCCCTGGATGCTGTTTACTGGACTTGCAGTTATATATATAATTAAAGGACAAGTAATTTTAGGCATTTCTATTTTTGTTGTTGGGCAGGTATTTGTTACTCTGATACCAGAACTTTATATCAAACCAAAACTTGCAGGGGACCATGCTCGTATTCACCCTATGATATTTTTGTTTGGATTCTTTGGAGGGCTCTTGGCATTTGGTCCTATTGGAATTTTTGTAGGTCCAATAGCAATTGGAATTGTAATAGTATTCATTAAGTACTACCTTATGGGCAATGAAATCGAAACTAAAAACTCATTTATGGGAAAGATTCTAAAACAAGTTGACAAGATGGTTAAAGTAGAGGGAGCAAAAAATGGTAAGTTATAAAAATATCCTTCCATATGTTTCAGGAATTATCTTAATATCAATATTTATTAAATTTATAGGGTACCAGGAATTCATAAAATTAATTAAAGGTGCCGATCCGTTATATCTTGGATTAGCATTTATATTCCAAATAATTAATCTATTTTTTGAATCTTATAAATGGAAACCTATCCTTGAATCATTAAAGCCAAATGTTTCTATGAAAAATGTTTTCATTGCCACTATGGTTGGTATTTTCTTCAATAATATTACGCCGGGGGCTAGAACAGGAGGGGAGCCGATGAAAACATTTATGATATCCAAAGAAGAGGATATCAGTCCAGTAGAAACTGTTTTTGCAACTGTTACAGTAGACAGGATAGTAGAATCTTTACCCTTCTTTGTTATTGCTATTTTTTCCGTGTTATATGTAAATCTTTTCTTTACAGTTAAATGGGGCATTATTGTTATACTATCATTCATAATTATTGGGTATGTATTAGTTCTCTTAGTCGCCTCTTATATTTGTTTTAATAAAAATGCAGGGGAAAAAGTTGTTTTTAGTTTCTTGAAAATAATTGGAAAGTTTTCTAATAGAATTAAAAAATATGAAGATCTCGCTTTATCAATGGTTGAAAATTTCCATACTCAGTTTCAATTAATACTAAAGAGTAGAAATAATCTATACAAATCAATTTTAGCTTCTATATTCATGTGGGTTTCATGGATACTAAGAACTTACTTCGTATTTTTGGCATTAGGTAAACCATTAAATCCAGTATTAGTAACTTTAGTAACAACAATAAGCCTTCTTATGGGATTTATACCCTTCTTGCCAGGTGGGATTGGTATAGTTGAAGTTACCATGTCCGTATTATACGCAGCTTTAAAAGTCGGAAAGAATGTCGCTGTCACTGCCACAATTCTTGATAGAATAATATCATTTTGGTTTGTTCTAATACTGGCAGGTATAATATCTAGTTATAATCTTCCAAAATTTAAAGATATGAAATCAGAGGCAAAAGCAAGAATGACTGACTTCAATGCAGAAAAAGAACAGATGGATATTTAAATAGAAAGAGATACTATAAATTAATTTTATATACTTTGCGTAATAAATTTGATAAGGTGAATTCGTTGAGGGTTAGAGAAGCTTCGTTTAGAGACAGATATAATATATTCGATCTTATTGATAGTTTGCATAGTGTACCCCTTAAGTCAACAGATGAAGTAGCTAGTTTTAATAAAATATTAACTGAATATATCAAAAATCCTAACATAAAAATATTTGTTGCAGAAGAGAATTTATTGGACAGTGTTGAGATTTGTGGTTTCTTGACCATTTTTGTTAAACCAATACTATTTTACAGCTACAATGTATGTCACATTGAAGACATTGTGATAAAGGATGAGTATAAGGGTAAAGGGGTTGGAGCAGGATTACTTGAAGCCGCAATAAACTATGGTAAAAAAATTAAATGTAAGTACATAACAGTATCTATAGAAGGTGGCGACCCTATGAGCAAGAAATTCTACAAATCTTGTGGATTTGTTGAAAATTCTCTTGAAATGAAATACTACCTATAATATTCTATTTCTTAATATTTTTATTTAATAAAAACCTATTAAAATTATATTCGTGATATTATGAACAAAGAAATACTTAGTTTTGAGATAGGATCTGTCATAAAGATTTTTTTCTTTATGGGTTTAATTCTTGGACTTATTTTGGGGATACTATTTGCAATTACATATTCCATAGTAGGAATATTTGGACCTAACATGTACCCTGATGTATTCCAAAATGTTCCTAGAAACACTGGTGCTTTAGTCGGATTAATTGGAATTATAGTTTTCCCTTTGGTATATGCAATATTTGGAGCTATTTTTGGACTTATTCTAACTGGATTTTACAACATCGTTTCAAGAGCAGTTGGCGGCATTAAAATTGATATTAAAGAATAAGTTTAGAAGATAGTTTTTTATATTCAATTTTCATTTCTAAAACAAGATGAATATAGAAATAATAAAGGATATTCTTAATCAAATAAAAAGTGAAGAAACATACAATGTTGATATTCTAGATGACGAGGAGCCACAATTTAGTGATTATAGATATAATTCATATCCTTTAAAAAATGACAATGTTAAAAAATTTATTCATTCTAATAAAGACTCTAGAATTTGCTATATTGACGGAGGAAATATTGATTTAATATCTTCGCCATCTTTTTATTTAGGATTAGTTAGGGTATACTTTAATATGTTTAGAAATAACAAAGTAATCACGCCTAATGTAATATCTCAAAAATATGAATTTTATGTATTAGGTAAATCACTAGGAAAAGATAGAGATATTAATTTTACCTTCAAACTATTCCCTTTCGTCAATGACAATAGAATTAATACAAATGAAGTTGATTTAACTTTTGATTCAAAAGATCCTAGTATATCAAATCAAAATTTCAGAGCACAATTAAATTCTGTTTGTGGAATAGCAAGAAGATTCTTAGAGTGGAAGGTTTCTGAAGTTATAATCGATGAAGAACTCGATAAAGGTGATATTCTAGTTAGGGATGGATCACTACAGACGGCTATTAAGGGGGAATCCGATTTCTCAAAAAGAGCATATGCAGCCGCAGATAAAAAAGAAGTTACTTTTTGTGGTGTTGCTAAAAGCTCTAGACTTTATACAAACAAAGGGAGGTCTTTGTCCTATGCAATCAGGTTAATTGGGAATAAATCCTATCCTAATGATATGTGGTACTACCACCCTATTGTAGATATCAATTACCTTGATCATAATGCCGAAATGTATTTTGTGAAGTTCCATCCGTCTTCAAGATATGTGTTTAGATTTGAAATTCAAAAAAATAGGGTTAAAATTTTAGGAGAAGAAGGAATTAAAGAAGTATTGGGATTAATCGCTTCTAATTCTATGGACCTTAGATTTCCAGGATACCCATTTGGATTAGTCGATTCAGATTATATTGCAAGGGTTAGAAATGATGAAAAAGAGACGCATACGGCTTTGTTCAGATCCTTATGTGACGATGAAAAAATTATAAAGTTTATCAATGAGAATACCAGTGTAGAGGATGCACATGGTGTTCTTGATAGTCTGCAGGGAATTTAGGAGATGATAACTTTGGATATAGTAGGTAAAATAGTGTCAGGTGATTTTAGCGGTGTTATAATAAGGCAAAAAACTGGGGTTGATTTGGAACTTGGTGAATTGCTGGTAACAAGAGAAGATAATGATTATTTTATAATGCAGATTTATGATATTTCTTATGGCTCTCAAATACCTGAAAGAATAAGGAGCCTTGCAGCAGGTCTAAAACTTGAGGAGCAATCAAATTTATCTTTCATAGACGATGAAATTTCAAACTTTATTCTTGTTAGCCTTAAACCAACCCTTTTTGTAACTCCTAATAGGTACCATTTACCTAAGAGGCTCCCAAAATTCTTTTCAACCATTGAAAGAATAACTGAAGCTGACCTCAAATTTTTGGAAAAACCTAATCAACCGCTCTACTTTGGTAAAATAAGAAGTGGTTCAAGAGTATTAGACATAGATGTTTTCCTTAAGGGGGATGACGTTATCACCCATCACGTATTGATCTCTGCATCAACTGGAAAAGGTAAATCTAATCTTGTCAAGGTACTAACCTATAATTTACTAAATGAGAGCTACGCTGGACTGTTAATTATAGACCCACACGATGAATATTACGGAAGGACAAAAAAAGGACTCAAGAACCATCCAAACGCCAATAACAAAGTCATATATTATTCTACAAGCCCAACTCCAGGTTCTAATACATTGGTGCTGGACATAAAAACAATAAAACCTTGGCATCTAAATGGAATAGTGTCATTGACCGAAGCACAATTGGAATGTATATACTTATTTTATAATAGGGACAGAGAAAAATGGATAGAAAACATTGTATTGGCTGAAAATGACGATGTAGTTAATACACAGACTCTTGCAGTCCTGAAAAGAAAATTTAACAATATTTTTGGGATATCTTCTGATGGCAATGCTCTCCATTTTAGGAGTGGCCTTTTCTCAAATAATAGTGGTATCACCACCATCCAAAATGTGATTGATTATCTCCAAAATGGAAAAACAGTGATTGTTGACACTTCAAAACTTGGAGGTGAAGTTGAGCTTTTAATAGGAGGGATATTTGCCGAAGGCATCTTTTCTAAATATAAAGATCTTAGCTCAAAAGGAGCACTCTATGACAAACCTTGTGTCAGTATAATAATAGAGGAGGCCCCTAGAGTTCTTGGAAAAGATGTCCTTGATAAAGGCGCTAATATTTTCGGCACAATTGCGAGAGAAGGGAGAAAATTTAGAGTAGGGCTTGTAGCCATAACCCAGCTTCCAAGTCTGATACCAAAAGAGATTCTAGCAAATATGAATACAAAAATAATAATGGGAACAGAAATGTCAAATGAGAGAAGCGCGTTAATAGAAAGCTCATCACAGGATATTTCGGAGGAGTCTAGAAACATTGCAAGTCTTGATATAGGGGAAGCTCTCTTGACATCCACATTTTCTAAGCTGGCCATACCTCTGAAAATACCTCTTTTTGAAGATTTATTTAACCAAAAAGTACCATATAAAGAAAAAACGATCCCACGGGGGGTTGACTTCGATTGAAATTTTCCCATATGGCGGATTTGCATCTTGGGGGATGGAGAGAGGATACTCTTAGAGAGATAGGAATAAAATCTTTTGAAAAGGCCATAGACATCTCAATAGAAGAAAAAGTAGATTTTATTTTAATATCGGGGGATCTGTTTGATTCTTCAAATCCTACGATAGATGTAATGGCAAGCGCAGCAAGAAAATTATATCAGCTAAAAGAGAAAAATATCGAAGTTTATGTAATTGAAGGCTCTCATGATTTTTCTCCAACTGGGAGAACTATCCTTAAAGTTTTTCAAGAGGCGGGGCTTTTAAAAAAAGTTACTTCTGTAGATGATGTTGATGGGAAACTTAGGCTAAGAGGAATTAAAGATTCGAAGACGGATATTTCTATATACGGCGTTTCTGGAATAAGAGGAAGCTTAGAAAAAGCAACTTATGATGTCCTTGACAGAGCTAACTTAGAGGAAAGTGAAGGGAATAAAATATTCATGTTCCACTCGGCAATTCAGGAGTTTAAACCTAGTTCCTTGGCCCATATGGAAGCAATACCCATATCATACCTCCCAAAAGGTTTCCTTTATTATGCCGGTGGGCACATACACGATAATGGTGAATTTGAACTTGATGGTTATAAAAATGTAGTTTTTCCAGGTGCGCTATTCCCAAATAATATTGATGAACTTTTGATATTTAGGGGCGGAGGATTTTACATTGTTAGTTATGAAAATGATAAAATCACCAAAAAGTATGTTTCCATTAAAATATATCCAGTAATTATTCTTGAAATCCCTATAGATGGGATGACCTCATTTTCAATAGAAGAAAAAATTAAAGAAATTACATTAAATAAAGATTTCACCGATAGTATTGTCATAACAAAATTTAAAGGTAAGCTTGAAGGTAACATCTCTTCTATAAATTTCAAAAAAATAAACGAATATCTTGAAAAGAAGGGCGCAAGACTAGTTAAAAGAGATACCAGAGAACTAATTCTCAAGGAATACAAAGAAGTAAAAAATATTTCTTTTACCAAAGAGAAATTAGAAGAGGATATTATTTCTAGACATAAAGATCAGATAGCTATCAAAGGATGTGCAACTGATACAATCCCATTTGTTAAGAATTTCATGGAACTCCTATCTAGGGAAAAGAAAGAAGGAGAAAAAAAGGATGATTATTACACCAATATACTTAGAGATTCATTAGAATACCTTCGTAAATTGAAACTTTTGGGGGGATTAGACGAAGATAATCTCTCTTGAAATGCTAAACATAAGGAGCTATCAGCATCAAAAAATTGATTTTCCAGATGGATCTTTTCTTCTTTCAGGGGACATAGGTTTTGGAAAGTCGACTATTCTTTTAGCTATAGAATTTGCACTATTTGGTCTTGGTGATATAGCAGCGTCTTCTCTTCTAAGGAGGGGCGAAAGAGAAGGGATGGTAAGGCTCGAGTTTGACATTGACAGTGAGTTGTATGCCATCAGCAGGTCATTACAAAAAAAAGGTGAAAATATAATTCAAGCTTCAGGTTACATTTCTAATAACGGAAATAAAAGAGAGATGACGCCAACTGAATTAAAAGCTGAAATATTGAATATTTTGGGATATCCTAAGGAGCTATTATCCAAACAGAAAAATCCTATATACCGATATACAGTTTACACACCTCAAGAAGAAATGAAACAAATCCTTCTTGCGAAAAAAGAAGAAAGAATGGAAATATTAAGAAAGATATTTGGTGTTGACAGGTACAAAATTATACGAGATAACTCCGACATAATAAGGCTTGAACTAAAAAGAAAAGCTTCATCTTACGGTGGAGAGATAAAAAGATTCTCCGAAATTAAGGATGAATTAAAAAAAACAAATGATGTGTTGTTGACCCTTAATTCAAATCTAGAATCAATCAAAAAAAATTTAGATACATTAAAAAATAATGAAAAGAATCTGAGAAAAAACTCTGAAGAGATTGAAAAAAGATATACAGAATACCAAAATATAATTCGTGAAATAGCAGTAAAAGAATCTGAAATCAAAAATCTAGAAGAATCCCTTGCGAAGATGAAGGCTAGAATTGTTGAATTTATAGAAGAAAAAACTGTTGACCTAAAACTTGAATTATCAAAAAAAGAATTAGATCATAAAACTCTTTTGACCAATATTTCTAATGCTAAAAATCAAATAAGAATTCTTAATATTAACAAGATTAATTCAGGCAAATTGGAAGGAGAGATAGCCACTAAGAAAACTTTACTTGAAAAATTAGAAAAAGAGATTAAATTAAAACAGGATAAAATTTCTGAATTCAAAGAGGATTATTCTAGAGATATTGGAGATATCAAAAAAGAGATTAAAATATTCGAAAAAAATATTGAGCAAATTCACCTAAGGAAAAAAGGGGTCAATAAAGACTTTGATGCCTTGGTCAACTCCAAAGAAAAGTACAACAAAAGGGTAACAGATAATCAAATTGAAATTAGTAAAGCAGAAGCCAGGATTAATTTATTGGAAAAAGATTTATCTTCACTTAAAAACCTATCAGGAGTTCCTCTCTGTCCTCTGTGTAAACAAAATATATCGGAGGAGCACAGAGAAAAAGAAATACTAAGAATTAATCAAGAGCGAAGTGAATTAGATTCAAAATATAAGGAATCCTTAGAATTCAATAACAAACTTCAGATTAGAATCCAAGAACTTGAATCTGAAATCTTGAAGATAATAGAAAATCATGTTTTCGAATTAAAAGAAAAAATATCTGGTCTACAAAATAATGTCGAGCAAAAGGAGAAATATAATTCCTTGATTAAAGAGATAAACGAATTAAAATCTGAACAATTAAAGCTAAACAATGATATTTCTAAAAAAATTGAAGAGCAAAATAAGATTAGTTTAATAATAGAAAAACTACTGCCATTTGAAAACGAAATAGTTCTTCTAGAAAAAAATAATGAGCTAATTCAAAAAGAAATAGCTAATATGAAAGAAGCAATTAATGTTAAACAAAATATAGATGATGCCTCTAAGAAACACGATGATCTATCAAAGAATTTATCTACTCTAATTATCAAAAGGACACAACTTTCTGTTTCTGAAAACGATAGGAAAAGAATACAGGATTCTCTAAAAAATGTTACCGAAGAAAGAATAAAAAAAGAAAGAGAAGAAGCTGAAAAATCAAGTGAATTAAAATTACTATCCGAGAGAACTAAAATTATACAGATTGAACTGGAAAAACTTGAAAAATACAAGGTAGAAAAAGAAAACTTTGAAAATATCTCTAACTGGATAGACAAATACTTTATTGGATTAATGGAAACAATGGAAAAAGAATTTATGGAGTCTTTGAGAAGACAGTTTGAAGAGTTATTCGCAAGATGGCTCGAGAACCTTCTTGAAGATGAAGATATTAACGTTGTAATAGACGAAGATTTTACCCCTCATATAAGGCAAGAGGGATTTGATGCCGATTATGAGTCTCTATCGGGTGGAGAGAGAACGTCAATTGCTTTGGCGTATAGGCTTGCATTAAACAGAGTAATTAATAATCTGGTAGATGAAATAAAAACTCAGGACATAATTATTTTGGACGAACCTACCGATGGATTTTCAAGAAAGCAACTTGACAGAGTTAGAGACGTCCTTGATATGTTGAATATGAGGCAGATAATAATAGTTTCACATGAGCCAGAAATTGAAAGTTACGTCGATCATGTTCTAAAAGTTACAAAGAGAGATGGAGTTTCTAGGGTAGAAGGCCAAGATTTCATAGATAATGCTAGAACTACTTTTGGAGTTTAATATTTCAAAAATGATATAAAGCTAGATATCCATTATTTTGTGGGTGTATACATGCTTTCTAATATACCAATAAATCTAGATAAAGTAAGAAAAGAAGAAATAGATAAGGAGATTTTGAGAGTAGGAATAATTGCCGAATTAGATGCTGTAAATTTATACGAGCAACTTGCGGCAATGACAACGAATAATCATATAAAAATGCTCTTATTGGACATTGCAAAAGAAGAAAAGACTCATGTGGGAGAATTCCAAACCATGCTATTGACATTAGACAAGCAACAGGTGGAAGAATTAGAAAAAGGAAAAAAGGAAGTTGAAGAATTATTTGAGTAATTGAGATAATGAATCAGTTCTATAGTTACAAAGGTTCCAAATTAGGTACTTTTGGGTTTATCTGGGAAGAAAATGAAACAATAACAAGAATCGCTAAAATTTTTCTTCCTAATGATAAATCTATTTTACTTTCTCAAATAGAAACCGAGTATCCATTCGCCGAGAAATCAAATTCACTTGATAATTTTGCTATAAATCTTAAGAGGTTTTTATCGGGTGAAGACATTAAATTTGAACTATCTCTACTTGATCTTGAAGTCTGCAATGATTTTCAAAAGAAAGTATTAATAGCAGATTATAATATTCCTAGAGGATTTGTTAGTACTTACTCTCGTATAGCAATGCATATTGGAACCCCTAATGGAGCGAGAGCAGTCGGGAATGCTCTAGCAAACAATCCATTCCCTCTAGTGATCCCTTGCCACAGGGTAATAAAATCCGATGGAGGTCTTGGAGGATTTGGAGGGGGACTTCAAATGAAGAAATATTTACTTGAAAATGAGGGAATAAATTTCTCCGAAGATTGGAACTTAATAAATCCCAAATTTTATTATTAGAAATCATCAAGAGTTTTTTGTGCCTTCGAAAATTCAAGGTTAGAGATTCTGATCCCAACTCTTCTTAATTTCTTATCTGGATTTTCTTTTAGATATTTTTCGAGTAATACTTTTGAAATATTAATTACTTTTTGAATTTCCCTTGTTTGAGGTATGGTATCGCTTTTTGTTTGAGTTTTTAATTCAGTATCGATTGTAATTATGGAAACAGTTCTGAAAGATACATTATTCTTTAGAATCCTTATCTCCATGTCCTTTGCCAATTCAATGATTTTTTCATAGATTACATTCTGATCATTTGTATCTTCTTTAAGCGTCCCTATTCTTGACAATTGTTTCTTTTCTCTAGGCTCAACAGGTGAATCGTCTATGCCCAAGGATTTGTTGTGAAGTAACCTTGCCTTGTTCTTGCCAAATACTTCTTCAAGTTCTTTTAGGCCATACTCACTAAGGTCTTTTGCAGTTTGAATACCTAAGTCATTAAGAGCTTTAGTTGTTTTTTCCCCAATTCCGTGTAACTTTGAAACGGGCATATATTTTAAGAAATTTATTATTTCTTCTTCTTTCACAATTGTCAATCCATTAGGTTTTTGAAAATCAGAAGCTATCTTTGCAACAAACTTATTAGTGGACAAACCAACAGAAGCAGTTAACTCTTCTTGTGAAGAAATTTTTTCTTTTATTGATTTAGCTATTTCTATTGCCTTATCCCAATTTCCATCGGTCAACTCAGTAACATCTAAATAGGCTTCATCAATACTAACTTGCTCCATAGTATCCGATTCTTCTTCCATTAAATCCATTATTCTTTCAGAGATTTCTCTATAATAATCCATATCTACTGGTAAGAATACAACATCCTTTCCTTTTGCTATTCTCTTTGCAATTACTATGGGCATACCAGCTTTTATCCCAAACGCCCTAGCTTTATAATTTGAAGTACTTACTGCACCGCTTTCTTCAGATCTGCCTGAATACACACATATGACAACAGGCTTCCCTTTTATTGCAGGATCTCTATTTTCCTCAAGAGAAGCGTAAAAAGAATCAAGGTCAACATGCATTATTATTCTTTTCATTGATTAATTTTTAATATTCTAAGATATAATGTTTATGCTTTTTGAGTAAATTATACTATATAATAGTAACAAATAAATAGGCCACCCATATCTAAATTATCAGGGATAATTATGTTAAGAGTAGTAAATCTAGGCGCTGAAGTAGAAGGAACTCCAATTCTTGACCATGTTAATCTCTACATTAAAGAGGGTCAGACTTATGTCCTTTTTGGGCCCAATGGTAACGGTAAGACTTCTTTATTAATGACTTTAATTGGAAATCCTGCATTTAATATTACATACGGAAAAATATTCTTTAAAGATCAAGAAATCAATAATTTGACTACTGATCAAAGAGTAAAAATGGGTATGGGAATAAGCTTTCAGACACCCCCAAAAGTAAGTGGATTAAAATTAATTGACATGTTGATTAATTGTGCAAAACAGAGTGGAACAGACCAGAATAAAATATACGAATATGCACAAATGCTAAATATGGAGAAATTTTTGAATAGAAGTTTAAACGTTGGGTTTTCTGGCGGGGAAGTAAAACGTTCAGAAATACTTCAACTTTTGACTTTAAATCCCGACTTAATTTTATTTGATGAGCCTGATAGCGGAGTTGACCTTGAAAATATTGCATTAATCGGAAATGCGATGAGTGACTTACTAGACCGTAAAAAGAAGGGAAGCGAAAGAAAAAAATCGGGACTCATAATTACACATCAAGGGCATATACTAGATTATGTCGATGCAGACTATGGTGTGATTCTGTATAAAGGCATGATTGCATGCATGGGAGACCCTTATGTCATGCTTGATGAGATAAGTAAAAAAGGTTACGAGGGGTGTGTTGAGAAATGCCTAAAGGGATTCCAGAACTCGAAAAGGATGTAAAAGATAAACTTGAAAAAGTCGGAATAGAGATGGACAAAGACAAGAGATCCGCGATATTCCTTCAAGTAGATCAAGAAGTTGAAACATCTTCAAGCTTTGCATCGGACATCGAGATGATTGATATTAAAAAAGCCCTCGAGAAGTATGATTGGCTTTACGATTATTATTGGAAAGTAGTTTCTAGGGACAAAGACGAGTATACAAAAGAAGTCGATGTCGACGAAGTAAATGGATACTTCATAAGGGCACTTCCTGGCGCAAAAGTTAACTTCCCTGTTGAAGCATGTCTCTATCTAAAATCACCAAAAAAACAAAAAGTCCATAATATTATTATAGCAGAAGAAGGATCTGAACTTAATATAATTTCCGGGTGTGCGTCGCATCCAGGACTTACTACAGGAATGCATCTTGGGATATCTGAATTTTATATCAAGAAGAATGCTAAACTTTCATTCACAATGATTCACAATTGGGAGAATAACATCGAAGTCAGGCCAAGAAGTGCGGCTATTGTTGAAGACGGTGGAACTTATATTAGCAATTATATTATCATGAACCCAGTTAAGATTGTCCAGATGTATCCCACAGTTCATTTAAACGGTGATAATGCCACCGCAATAATGAGCAGTGTGATAGTTGCAATGAGCAATTCTATTGTTGATACTGGAAGCAGAGTTATTATCAAAGGAAAAGGTTCTAGTGCAGAAATACTTTCAAGAGCAATAAGCAAAGGTGGCACAATCTATTCTAGAGGGGATATAGTTGGCGAGTCAGCAGATGCTAGAGGACATCTTGAGTGCATGGGAATGATGCTATCTGAGGAAGGAAGCATAATTGCAATTCCAGAACTTGAGGCAAAACACCCAAATGTGGATTTAAGCCATGAAGCTGCAATTGGAAAGATAGCGGAAGAAGAGATTTTCTATTTGATGTCAAGGGGATTCAGTAGGGACGAAGCAACTGCTGCAATAGTCAGAGGATTTTTAGATATAGACATAAAAGGTCTACCTTTAGCCCTAAAGAAAAAAATAGATGAGGCAATAAATCAAGTTGAAAAACAATTAATTTAATTTTATTTATTCTCTCCAAAAATCAGGTACAAAAAGAACCATCACTGTAAATATTTCCAGTCTTCCTACCCACATACAGAAAGTCAAAACTATTTTAATAAACGGAGATAATCCAGCGTAAGTGCTCATAGGGCCTACAAGTCCAAGCCCTGGGCCAACGTTCCCTTGAGTTGCAGCTACACTAGAAATTGCTGTAATAATATCGATTCCATAAGCGGTTAATAATGCCGTAGCAATAACAAATATAACAATGTATCCAATAAAGAATCCCATTATGTCCTTTAAGATATCCTCTTGGATACTATCCTCGCCTACCTTTATTGATAAAATTGCATTGGGGTGGATGTATTGATATAATTCTCGGTATAAATACTTTAATATTATAAGAACTCTAATATTTTTTATTCCTCCGCCTGTAGACCCGGCACATCCTCCAATAAACATAAGAATCAATAAAAGTACCCTAGAAAAAGAAGGAAATAAATCAAAATTGGCAGTAGCAAATCCTGTAGTAGTGATAATACTAGTTACTTGAAATGAAGCATATCTGACTGAATCTATGATATTGCCATATACGTTATAGAAAAGATCAAATGTCATAAGTATAATGGCACTTAATACAACTACAAGATAGAAAATAAATTCTTTATCTTTAAAGTAATTAATTTTTCCACGTAATAAATTATAATGAAGCATAAAATTTACGCCAGACAAAAACATAAAAAGTATTATTACTGCTTCAATATAAGGGCTATTATAATAACCAATACTTGCATTTTTTGTGGAAAATCCTCCTGTTGCAAGTGTACAAAATGTGTGGCAGGTAGAGTCGAATAAATTCATCCCACCGATTAATAGCAAAATTATTTCAATTCCAGTAAAAAGAAGATAGACTCCATATAATATTTTTGCTGTTTCTTTCATTTGTGGTTTTAATTTATCTAGTTTTGGTCCAGGGGCTTCAGCATCAAACATCTGCATGCCCCCAATAGAAAGAGCGGGAAGAACAGCAACAGCAAGAACGATTATTCCCATCCCACCAATCCACTGAATAAAAGCTCTCCACAAAAGAATAGATTTCGGAAGTATTTCTACATTAGAGATCACAGTTGCTCCAGTGGTAGTAAATCCAGACATTGTTTCAAAATATGAATCTATATACCCTAAAGTTCCAGATAGATAAAATGGTAGTGCTCCAAAGGCAGTTAATATTGCCCACCCTAGAGATACTACAGCTAATCCTTCGATAAGTCTAAGCCCTATATCTTTCTCTTTTATTCTTGAAAGAAAGTATCCTGATAAAAATGTTATACCGATACAAGCGATAAATACAATTATCTCTTTTTCACGATAATAAAGGGCGCATAATAATGGAATAATCATGCCAATTGACATCATCATCACAATTTTACCGACTATTGGTAAAACACTTCGTAATCTCATCGGTAGCCCTCAAAAATATAATATTAATTTACTAGTCCTAAAAAGTTTTTTACTTTTATAAGTTTACTCTTTCCAGTAGCTTGGAGAAAATAAGACAAATAATGTAAACACTTCAAGTCTTCCTGTTAACATGCAAAAGCAAAGAATAATTTTTGGTATCGAGGGTAAAAAACTGTAAGTAGTCATTGGACCAACTAAATTAAAACCTGGGCCAACACCGCCGATTGTAGCTGCAACTGAAGAAATAGAAGTAATAAAATCATTACCAAAAATTAGCATTAATAAGCTACATAATGCAAAAGTGACCATATAGAAAATATAAAATCCGCTTACTCCTTGAAGAACATCTTCAGATATTTTTTTCCCATTTAACTTAATTGAGAAAAATGCGTTTGGATGTATAATTCTGTATATTTCTCTAAGGCCTATTTTGAATAAAAGAAGGATTCTAATGACTTTTATAGCGCCTGCAGTCCCACCAGCACAACCCCCTACTAACATCAAGAGTAGTAGTACCATCCTAGAGAAGTCAGGCCATAAATTAAAATCGGTAGTTGCATAACCAGTTGTACTAGATATGCTAATTATATTAAAAATAGCATGTCTAAAAGATAATAAAATGTTTTCGTGAAGATTATAAGTAAGGTCTAATGTTACAGTTAAAATAGCAATACCCAATATAGAAACATAAAGCAGGAACTCGCTATCTTTTAAATATGCCTTAAATTTCCCTTTAAAAGCAGAATAATGGAGTGAAAAACTCGTGGCCCCTAGAAACATAAATAATATTATTATCCCTTCAATTAACGGACTGTTATAAAATCCAATACTTGCATTTTTTGTGGAAAATCCTCCTGTTGCAAGTGCTGCAAATGAATGACATGAGGCATCGAAAAGAGACATGCCTGCGAGGACCAATAAAATAATTTGTGTCGCTGTAAAAAAAATGTATATGCTGTAAATAATTTTCCCTACTTCTCTAACTTGGGGTTTCAATTTATCTAATTTAGGGCCGGATGGTTCAGAAAGGAATATCTGTCTACCTCCAACGGATAACGCAGGCAATATTATCAAAGCGAGGACAACAATTCCTATACCCCCTAGCCAATGAGTAAAAGATCTCCAGAATAAAATACATTTAGGTAATATCTCTACATTATTAATAACAGACGCCCCAGTAGTGGTAAACCCAGAAATACTTTCAAAATACGCATCAATAAAATTTAACTCTCCAGAAAGGATAAATGGAAGAGCTCCAAAAATTGGAATAATAATCCAACATAGGGATACCACTCCAAATCCTTCAATTAATCTGATATCCTCCATTTCAAAAACTAATTTAAGAAAAGTTCCAAATAAGAAAGTTATCAAAATACAGAAAATAAATATCCAAGATTCAGTTTCACGATAATATAACCCCCAAAGTAGGGGGATAATCATAGACAATCCTACTATTTGAAGTAGTTGTCCGAGTATATGTAAAACTGATCTTACCCTCATTTTATCTAGGACTTCTTAATATTATCATATTTATAAAATTAATGTAATAAGCCATAATATATCTTTAATTTATTATTATTTTATTTCAAAATTAGATATTTTTAAAAATTATTAAATATTGTATTGCCAACATTCTCATAATAGAATCTATTTTTTTTATACTTTGTTATACCTTTAAAAATAAGAACTTTCATGTTTTGTATCAATTGGATACTTTAATAAACATAACCTCTTAGTTGTGATTAAATTAGGCCATGGAGGAACAACATGTCAAGAAATAGAATAGAAACTAAAAATGCACCAATGCCAGTTGGGCCTTACTCTCAAGGGATAGTTGCAGGTGATTTTGTTTTTGTATCTGGACAGATTCCAATCATGAAATCTGGAGTTATCGTTCAAAACGATATCGAAAAGGCAACAGATATTGTTTTGGACAATATTGAAGCAATCTTAAAAGAAGAGAATCTAACTCTGGACGACGTCATAAAATCAGAGGTATACCTCAAAGATCTCAAAAACTTTGATAAATTCAATAAAGTTTATGAAAAAAGATTTACGTCCGGAATAAAACCATCAAGAGTGACAGTTGAAGTCTCTAATTTACCAAAAAAATCAGAAATAGAAATATCTTGCATAGCATATAAAAAGAAGAATTAAAATTTAATATTGGCCAAACAGTTCTTTTATTTTTTTAATTTTCTCTACTCTTGCAGAGATTATGACTTTGTCATCTTCTAGTATAACATCGTTTCCTCTAGGAATAATCAGTTTATTATCTCTAACTATGATTAAAAATAATAGGTCTTCTGGTAGATTTATTTCCTTTAGAGGTTTATTCATAATTTTAGCGTTCTTAGTTGGAGAAAGTTCAATAACCTCAGCTTGACCGTTTGGAAGTCTAATAAGTGATCTAAGGCCGCCCATTCTAATAAATCTCATAACGTGTTCTGCAGTTGAGATCTTTGGGCTAATTGCTACATCTACCCCCATATCCTCAAAAAATTTAATAAGTTCTATATTTTCAACTCTCGCAATAGTCTTTGAAGTACCAAGATATTTTGCTAGAAGACAAGAAAATAGATTTAATTGGTCATACCTGGTGAGCGATACAAAAGCATCCACATCACCAATCCCTTCGTCTTTTAGAAGAGCTAGATCCATTATGTCGCCCTTAATAACAAGCGTTTTTTGAAGAATTTTTGATATTTCCTCACATCTTGCTGCGTCACTGTCAATTAATTTCACTGACATACTCCTCTCAAGCATTTTTGCAAGTTGAACAGCAGTATTACTAGCTCCCATTATCATTACTTTTCTAATCCTCTGGCATTCACTGCATTTTTCTATTACTTTTTCAACTATTTTTGGTTTACCCAATATGAAAGCTTTGTCTCCTTCTTCAAATACATATTCTCCAGTTGGTATAACGGTGTCATCTTCTTTGATAACAGCGCCTATTATTGTTTCATCTGGGAATATTTTTTCTTTCAAAGCTTTTCCTAAGTATTTGGAGTCTTCGCCAACTTTAAATTCGGCCATTGTTACTTTCCCATCAGCCAAAGCTTGGATAGCAAGAGCACTTGGCAATTCCAATATCCGTTCAACATCGTATGCTATGATTGTACCGGGAGAAAATGCATAATCAACACCAACTTTGGATAGCTCAATATCATCTGTGAATGTATACTCTATTGCAATCTTTGCAACAGTTTTTTTAACCCCAAGATTTTTTCCACTTATGCAAGATATCAAATTAACTTCTGAAGAATTTGTAACTGCAACTAATAGATCTGCATCTTTAGCTCCAGCCTCGTTAAGAATTTTAGGATTAGCACCGTTGCCTTGTATTACAAGCGCATCAATCTTTTTAGAGATTTCTTGGCATCTGGAAAGATCTTTTTCTATAACAACTACACCAATACCTTCTTCAACAAGAAGTTTTGCAATGTTATAGCCGGTAAGGCCTCCCCCTACCACAATGACATACATAAGGTAAACATGAGATAATACCTATATAAAGATTTAGTATGTTGCCTTATGATAAATCGACAGAAGATGATACATTTTTAATAGATTCGTCTAATGAATTATGTGGGATATCTATCTCGATTGCATTAAATCTACATTTCTCGACGCATCTACCGCAGCCCCTACAATCATTATTTATTTTGGCCTTTCCATTGTCCATTGAAATAGCGTGAACAAAACAAGTATCTATACATTCTTTGCAACCTGTACATCTTTCTGTTACTTTAATTTCAAGTCCAGGTATTCTAGTTACTTTTGTATTTATAGCCTTAGATAAATTTGGTAACATCATCCAAAGACAACAGCACTCGCAACAGTTACATATTGTCATTAATTTATCATCTGGTTTTGCTTTCAACCAAACTGAATCTAATTTATTTCGTCCAATTAAATGTACCAGTCCAGCTTCACTACATTTTTTAATATAATTTTTAGCTTCATCTTTTGTTACTTGTCGCCCGAGTTTTGGATCTATGTTTAAGGTAGCTTCACCAAGGAATAGACAACCATATTCTTTAGGATAGTTTTTACAGTTCTTGGATGTTCTGCAAAGACAGAAGTTCATCATGAATTGGTGTTCTGATTTGTCTATAAAATGTTCAACAACTTTTGAAGGAAGAATAATTGAATCATCTTGATTGATACTGTGTTCAATTTGAACTACTTTGTCCTTTGGTAAGTAGTATATTTTATCATTTTCAAAGAACATCTTGTCAACGATATTTCTTATTAAGGGGATTCTAGTAAAACTTGCAAAGAAGAACCTATATGGAAAAAGTTTTGTTAAGATTCTAATTGAGAGGGGTATTTTTTCCATATTTATCCTTCAAAAATATTATGTAGCATCATGAAACAATATTTAATATAAGTTTTATGGGAACTATAGATTTGGTGAAACAAGAGAATTATTTAGCATCATTTTAGTTATTTCCTTCCAAGTTTTTCTTATTTCTTTTATTTCTACTCCCATCAACACTGCAGTCATTAATCCATCTTGGAGGGACATGATCCCCATTGATAACGAGGCGGTATCAATATCTCTTTTTATAATTCCTCTTTTTTTGTAATCATTAAAATAATCGGATAATAAATTTGTAGCTTCTTTATAATATTTCGTCATCTCATTCTTCATAGAAGGATTACTCTTTATTATTTCAGAGATGGCAAGATTAAAATCAAGGGGAGGAAATAATGCATCCATTAATAAGTGGTTATCTTTGGATTTTATATCAAACATTATATCAAAAAACTCGTCATCCATTATCTCCTTTGGATGTTTCGTTTTAAGAAATAAGATTAATTCTCCGTGTACAGATTCAATATAATACTGCATGACTTGGATGAATAGTTCTTCCTTACTTTCAAAATATTGATAAAGGGCGGCTTTGCTGACACCAAGACTATCTGCAATTTCTGACATCTTTGTTTGATGATATCCCTTCTCAGAGAAAAATTTCACTGATTTTTTGATTATTCTAATCTTTGCTTCTTCTCTATACTCAGGAACTACTTTCGGCATATCTAACATCAAAATTATCGAAAACTCCCTTAAAAATATTTCTACTTACTGGAAAATATTATGACTTACTGGTAAGTTTTTTAAAGGAAACTGTAATCGATAATCCAAGGTGCCTATATGGAACTATCATTTTGGATTCTGCCTATACTTATTTTTCTAGCAAGGATAGTTGATGTTAGCATTGGAACCATGAGGATAATTTTTGTTTCTAAAAATCTTAAAAAATTAGCACCTTTAGTTGGATTCTTTGAAGTTTTCATTTGGATTAATGTTATTGGTCAAGTCATGCAGAATGCTAATAGTATAATACACTATATTGCATATGCCGGTGGATTTGCTGCTGGAAACTATATTGGAATAGTAATAGAAGAAAGAATAGCTATGGGCAATGCAATTGTTAGAATTATCACAAAAGAGGATACTGATGATTTCTTGAAATATCTAAGAAAAGAAAAATGTGGAGTAACAATAATAGATGCCCAAGGAAAGAAGGGGGAAGTAAAAGTATTATTAACTGTTGTGCAAAGGAAGAAACTTGATGAGATATACGAGGCAGTAGATAGATTAATCCCAGATTCATTTGTTTCCACTGAAGATGTTAAATCTGTAAGTGACGAAGGATTTCTAGGGGTACCTGCAAAGAAAAAGAGATTTCTAGGAACTTTTAGATCCCTAAGAAAGGGTAAGTAAATTAGATATACTTCTATTTCTATTATATGCCATTTAATCTCATAATTTCTTTGATATATAATAAATGAAGTTCTCACCCAAAGAATGACTATTTATCATTTTGAAATTAGTTTTATCCATTAATTCTTTTATTTCTGATTCACTTATTCTCTCTTCAAGGGGTGGGCCTCTTTCAGTTAGTTTTTTCTGCCATTCTATTATGCAGAGTGTTCCATCTTTTTTTAGAATCCTGTTTGTTTCTTTTAAGAAGCTAATTTTATCTTCAACTTCATGCAATACATTTGCCATAAAACTAAATGTTCCTGTATTTGAATCTATATGAAAATGATAGGGGTCTGAAATAATAGTATCGATGTTTGTTATTTTATTTTTTAATATCCTAATTCTAAGCTCTTCTATCATCTCTTTGGATGTGTCAAGTGCAAAGACTTTTCCTTCATGGCCAACAATTTTTGAAGCAGGTATAGAAAAATAACCTATTCCACAACCAATATCGATAAATATTTGATTTTTATTTAATCCAATTTTGATTAGAGTTTCTTCAGGAGGCAATATTTTCCTCCTTTCAGGTGAATCCAATTTCTGCATATCCTTGACATTAAATTTATGGGCCATAAAAAATATCATGGCATGAAATTAAAAAGATTTTTGTTCTATTAATAATTATTTTTATATTACTCCAGTTATAATCTTAGTAAGACTATTGAGTTAATTTATTTCTCTCCCTTTTTAATTAGGATTTTCTGATAAATTTCATTAATCTCTTTTAGCATATCTTCCATTTCTTTCTTTACTTGCTCAGGTTTATTTATATTAAAGTCCGGGTGATACATCATATTCAATATCTTCTTTCTCTTCTTGATCTCTTCGATAGTGGCATTAGGAGGACAACCAAATTGCTTTAATAAAGATTCTAATGAATCGCTATCCTTCTTTATAGGTTCTTCTCTTTTATTTTTTCTCTGTTTATTTTCTTCATAGTTCCATTTTTGGTAATCCCACTTCTTTTCTTCCTTTTTCTTTTTTTCAAGGATATTAAATTCAGATTTAACACTCTCAAAAAACTTATTTTTTCCATAATCCTCATAAGTTATTAGAATCTCAATACTACCATTGCCGCTGTATTTTGGAGTAAATCTTAGGATACACTTTTTTTCTTTCTCTTTCTCTATTTTGCCTATATCAGCAGATTCAATTGTTTTTATATTTGGTGAAGATCTGATTTCTACCTTAACGTTTAGGGCGTCATCATCTCCTAAATTCTTTACCTTTATTGGGATAGAAGCTATTTCGCCCTCTTTGATATCCTCTAAGAACTCTTCTCTCAGAAAGAGTTTAGGTCTTGAATTTCTGTCCTTAAGAGTGTATAGTGGTTTCGAAGTTATCCCTTCTTCAAGGCATTTCTTACAAACAAGTCTTGAATAATTCCAGCAAGAAGAACATACTTTTTGACCACATATAGGGCATCTTCTTTTATTCTTAGAAGACTTAATTAGTTTACTACAAACTGAACATTTTTCAATGAGATTAGGCGTTATGTTTGAATCCTTTTTTGTAGGAATCTTTATCTTTATTCTGCAACTTGTACAAATTAGGTATTTTTCATCGCCCTTGAATATTATAGAAGCTCTGCAGTTAGGGCATAGTATCTTCATAATCTATTATTAATAGGTAATTTTAAATATTTTTAGGCATTAAATCAATGAGAAAGCGAGAGAGATAGGAATGGCAAATAATAATAATTCTGAAAAAAAATCCAAAAAATCCGGGCGATGGAAATGGCCTGTAGTAATTGTTTTACTGATAGGTCTTTTATTTTTAGGAATATTCTATGATGTTTATACCTTAGGAAATGATAATACTCTTTTCTTATTTGTCGATGAGGAAAAAGGTAATCCTGGAACTATCGAGGTATCTTCTGTAATTATTCTATCAAATTTAAGACCTACGGGAAGTAGTATCGACATAGATCCATTATCTACAGATCCGTCCCTTAATTCAATAGGTGTTAACATTAATAATTGCCTGCTTAAAGCATCGGACATAAAATATGGGTCAAAATATGCAAAGCAAATAGCCCAGGGAGAATCAAAATTAAACCTAGAAAGAGTTGTTATAATGGATTCTGAAACATTAAAGGAATTAGTCGATGTTGTGGGGTATGTTCCAGTTGATTTTAATCAACAAATTACTATACTTGGTCAGGAGAGAAATATCAATGCAAAAGGAAATATTAATGGAGCAATGGCCAAAGAGATTCTTCAAGGAAAAAATTTTCATATTGTTGATCAATCTTCTATCCAGGACTTCCCAGAAACAAGTCTTTGGAGAATAAAAAGCAAGATAATTGGAGAGATATCTCTGAATATGCTTGATTTAGCAAAATATGATAAAGAAACAAGAAGAGATATATCTTATAAAATACTAAAACTGTATAAAGAAGGAAAGATAAAGGTGTATGATAGAAACATGACACTCACTTTAATAGACATATTACCAGAAAGTTTTGGCAAACTGATAATTGATTTTGCCGTTGAGATAATAAATTAGGAGGAGTTATGAGAAAAGAAATCTTTGTATTGGCGACATTTATTTTGGCAGTTGCTCTTGTTGTATCTTTATATAACATAAATTTGCTTAACTCTCGAAACAATGTACTTAACGATAGAATTGATACCCTTAATAAAGAAATAACAAAACTTCAGGGACAACAGGCAATTCTTGAAAGTAAGGTCTCTATTCTTGAATCTGAGAAATCACAATATGATTCAGTTGTCAGAAATTATACAATCCAAATACAGGACCTATTAAAGAAAAACGAAGTTCTGGCACTTCAACTTGACTCATGGGATATTCCAGTTATTTGGGTTACTACCGTTGTTGAATGGACTTCTTCAACTACTTACCCCAGTGATAATGTAACCTTGAAATTTGATCTTACAAACACAAGTAATGACACTGCACAAAACATTAGAATTTCGTTACCGGATTCTTACATGAGGGGATTTCAGGTTATTTCAGTTTCAGATCCTAGAGCTAGACTCGTAAGTAACGAAATCTCAATTGATTCGCTTAGACCTAGGGAAACTTACACATTTCAAATCAATTTAAGGACTTTAACTCCAGGGGTATACAACGGGCCTTTAAGAGTTAGATGGACAGGGCTTGGCGATTATTTCACTATGGTTGAACTAAAGACACAAGTTGTTTAGAGAGATCCTATGCTAATAAAGAAGTATCCAGAGGATTTTCAGGTAGATGAAGTCTTAGAATTCAAAGATGGAAAATATCTTGTTTTCAAAGTAAAGAAAACAAATAGAGATACCCTGGACGTTATTCACGATATAGCAAAGAATACTGGTATACAGTTTGGAAGAATTGGTTATGCAGGGCTAAAGGATAGGCATGCTGTTACTATACAAAACTTCTCAGTTGATAATATTTATGAGAGCACTATTAAGAAACTAGAATTGAATAATGTAGAATTTTTTGATTTTAGAAAAGGACAAAAAATAGAGGTTGGGGATCTTTTAGGTAACAACTTTAATATTTTAGTTAGAGAGCTTCCTGAAAATTTTAATGAAACTATAATCTCTAACATTAAAAAAATAGAGCATGATTCAGGATTTCCAAATTTATTTGGAGAACAGAGATTTGGAGGAAATGAAAAGATTGGTGAGTTTATCCTAAGAGGCCAATTCAAAGAAGCTGTTGAAAGATTCCTGCTTAAAGAAAATTTAACGGAAGATACTGTAAATTATATTAAAGACGGAGACTTTGAAAAAGCCTTGGATTTTTATCCAAATCTCCATAACGAAAAACAAGTTATTGCTTATTTATCCAAATCCCTTGATTATACCAAAGCTTTTAGAGTTTTACCTCCGACAGTTTCCTCTCTTTTTATACATGCTTATCAAGCCAAAATATTCAATGAAGCCGTTCTTGAAAGAATAAAACAAACCCCTCTAAATGAAGTAGAACTTGGCGATATTGTTTCGATGCAAAGGCAAGGGGATTATTATAGGACACAGGTCCATAAATCTAATATTGAAAGAGTAAAATCAGGAATGAAAAAAGGGGAGATCAATGTTATAGCCCCCTTAATTGGATATAACTCAATTGTTCCTAAATCTGCCTTAGGAAAACTTACAATTGAGCTAATAGAAAAAGATGGAATTACAAAAGATAGCTTTCGTGTTGAAGGTGCAACATTCTTAGAGTCTAGCGGGGCATACCGGAATATCCTGGGGGGGTATAAAGATCTTTTATATGCGCCAGAAAATGAAGGCGCTAGATTCAAATTCTTCCTCTATAAGGGTGAATATGCAACTATTTTCTTGAAGTATCTTACTTCTTCTTTATCTTAATTATGTCCCCAATAGTTGTTTCCTTCAAATTTTGTTTTGATTTACTAATGTCAATACCTGTATCTAACTTATCCTTTAGCTTTATGTTTAGGATTCTTTCTAACTTTTGAATAAGTTCATCAGAAGGAGAGAATCCGCCAGTTTCAATGTGGTGTATTATTGATTCCTTTTCATTTATTTTTCTAGCAAGATCCTTTTGGGACCAACTTTTTGATTCTCTTGTATCCCGTATAAGAATATGATAGTCATCTACTAATGAATACTCGTCTTTTGTTTTTGGCTGGCCGACACTCATTCTTGGTTTTGTAGGTAGTACTACACCTTCTGATTCTATAGGAGCTTTACCAAACTTTGACCAACTCTGTCGATCAGTTCCAAATCTAGAGCATTTATCGCAAACCTTAACGCTGGCGCCTTCAACCCTAACATTGAAGACTTTTCCTTGTATAGTTTTGCCGCATATTTCGCATATCATCTTATCAGCAGTTGTTCAAATTGAATGTTTATAAGGGTTTTGAAATCTGTAATTTAGTCTTAATTCTGGTAATCACTATTGTAAAATAATTTTTAAAACATTTTCAAAAAAATTATAGGAAATGTAGAAACATTTATAAATCTATGAAATCTAATACATAGTGTTTGGGGTGCTGATGATGACCAGTAGTATTAAGTATCGAACAAAAAGACTTGATGAAGAAGATGTTTATGATAGCGGTTCTATTGATAATGAAAGAATAATTGAGCGATTAAAACTTCTGGAAATCCAGAATAAGAGTTTTATGGCAGAGAAGATTAGGCTCGAAAGAGAGAATGATCATCAGAGAAAAGAATTAGAAAGGTTAAGTGCACCCCCTTTAATTACTGGAGTAATAGTTGATGTTATAGATGATAATAAAGTCATCATTAAAAGCTCTAGTGGGCCTAAGTTTGTTGTCACTGTTTCTTCTAATATTAATGTCAAAGATCTTGTGCCAGGAGCACTAGTCGCATGTAACCAAAGAAATCTATCTGTTATGGAAATTCTACCCTCCCTAAAAGATCCTGAAGTTTGTGGGATGGAAGTTGTAGAAAAAACTGGAGTTACATATACTGAGATCGGTGGTCTTGTAGACCAAATAAATAAAATAAAAGAAACAGTTGAACTACCCTTAAAAAAGCCAGAACTATTCGATAAAGTTGGCATTGATCCGCCACATGGAGTTTTGCTTTATGGCCCACCAGGAAACGGTAAAACTTTAATTGTTAAAGCTGTTGCAAATGAGACAGATTCTACTTTTATTAGAGTAGTAGGCTCTGAATTTGTTAGAAAATATATTGGTGAAGGGGCTAGGATGGTAAGGGAAGTTTTCAACCTTGCAAGAGAAAAATCACCTTCAATTTTATTCATCGATGAAATAGACGCAATAGGCTCAAGACGTGTCGATACCGGAATAAGTGGGGATAGAGAAGTTGCTAGGACTATGATGCAACTTTTAGCTGAGCTAGATGGATTTGATCCAAGGGGCCATGTTAAGATTATTGGTGCTACAAACAGAATAGACATGTTAGATCCTGCACTCTTAAGGCCTGGAAGATTTGACAGATTAATTGAAATACCCCCACCCACTCGTGAAGCATGCCTTGATATATTCAAGATTCACTCTAGAAATATGAATATTAAAGATTTAGATTATTCTGACTTTATTAATTTAGTCGATGGTCTGTCTGGTGCCGAAATTAGATCTTTATGCACAGAGGCAGGTATGAACGCAATAAGGGAAGATAGAGAATATGTAACGGCCGAAGACTTTAAATGCTCATTAAATAAATTACCATCTACAGAGATTCCAAATAATTCCTTTATTGGAGCAATGTATGGATGAGGAAACCGACAGCGTCTGACTCATGATGATAGATGGGCGGTCTGACATATTTTTTATTTTATTTTTAATCGTAAGCTTTATTTACTTTAAATTCTATTATTTTAAGGTGGTATTTTGAATAAAGAAGAAACAGCTGAGTTAATATTTGGTTATACTATCTTTATTCTTAGTGTATTCGCTGTATTTTTTTGTTTTTATACAGAAAACTTTTTGTAAAAATACAATATTATATTTTTATTTTAAAATTGAATAATTACTTAAAGAAGAAAAATATTTGGAGATATGAAAATAACAGTATGCCGCATATAAAAAATGTCATAGCTATGAGAGCAAATCTTCGTCTTTTTTCAGGATTCATAATAATCTTATTACTTTTAAGATTAAATATCTTTCTGTTAAGAATTCTGAATAATATTAATTAGCAAAATTTGATAATAATGTTTATTATGATTGATTTGAAGTTTTTAAGGTTATTTATTCCTTTAAATTAATAAAATATAAAATATCGCACTTAGGCTTGCTTTATATTTAATATGGAATTATGGATTGTTGGTGATTATATGCAAGAATACAAAAATCTAAAAAAAGTTCCTTTTCCACTATTAATTGAAAAGGCAATCGAACATGCAAATGTCGAAAGAGAAAATAAAGGCTATATATTTTCAAGTGTTTCAATGGAAGTAGCTAAGGTATAAAAAGTAAAAAATATTTTTTATTTTAGTTATGTCGAGCAAAATAAAGGACATTCTGATGTGGGACGAATCTCTTTTGAGAAATCCTGAAGTATTTGATCTTAACTACTTGCCAGAGGTTTTTAAATTTAGGGATAATGAAATGGAAGCAATATCCCATAATGTAAAACCTTTAATAAAGGGAGATTTTCCCACAAATACAATCGTGCTTGGTCCAACTGGTACTGGAAAAACGACTTCAGTTAAACTTCTCATGCAAGACATAAAAGAAGTATCGAATAATGTTGTGCCAGTTTACATAAACTGTCAGTTTCATTATAGAGAATTCTCAGTAATGTCACAAATTTTCAAGGCAGTATTTGGGTATCCCCCTGTAGAAACAGGAAAACCCTTGACAACAATTTATGACTATGTAATGGGAGAACTTCAAAAAAAGAATAAAACCTTACTTGTTGCATTAGATGATGTGGATTTTCTATTCCATGTTAATGTTGCAGAAAATGTTCTTTACAAAATTTTAAGGGCACATGAAATTTATGCAGGTGTTATTACAGGTGTTATAGGGATTATAACGGATAACTCCTTTACATATAAAGTTTCAGAAAAGATCAGAACTGTATTTATGCCAAATGAAGTCTATTTTAAACCATACTCATTAGAATCAACAAAGGACATTCTAAGATATCGTTGTGACGCTGGTCTTTTTCCTGGGGTTATGGACCAGGAAGTTTTGAATAAAATTTCGGAAATAACTTTTGAAAGAGGAGATCTGAGACTTGGTATAAAAGGGATAAAAGAATCTGCAATGTTAGCAGAAATACAAGGCAGAAGAAAAATCTTGGCAGAAGATGTTGAAAAAGTTATAGAACGTATTACTACTTCTCTTCACGTTGAAAGTATCTCTGGTGGGCTGTCAAAAACAGATAAAGAAGTTCTTAAGGTACTAGCTGAGCACTCTTTAAAAATGACAAAAACTAATGATTTTTACCATTTCTTAGAAGACAAAATGTCCTACGAATTATTTAGAAGAGTTCTAATAAAACTGGAAAATTTGAAAATAGTAGATATACAAAGAGCTCAATCTAGGGGCCGTGGGAAACAAAATCTTATCCACCTAAGAGTTCCAAAGGAATCTATCCTAAAAATTATTCAGGAATAACCTTTAAAAGTAAACTATTTCCTCTTAATTTTAATGAGAATTTTAGTGACTAATGATGATGGTTACGGTAGCGAAGGAATAAAAAAACTTACTGAAGTAGCCGAATCATTAGGCGAAGTTGTTGTAATAGCCCCAAAAGAAAATTGCAGTGGAATTGGACATAGTTACTCTATTTTTAAAGAGATTGCAGTTGAAGAGAATTATCTTAGAGAAAAAAATAGAAGTGACTACATAGTATATGGGACCCCGGTAGACTGCGTGGCTCTTGCAATAAGGCACTTCATGAAAGAAAAAATCGATCTAATTCTTTCAGGAATTAATCACGGAGAGAACATATCATATGATATATATTATTCAGGAACAGTTGCCGCTGCGCGAGAGGGAATTATAAATGGTATTCCGTCAATATCTGTTTCTTCTACGAATTATTCTAATCCAATGTTTGACACAGCAACAAAGTTTTTAGAAATACTTTTTGATTCTTGGGACTTTAAAAAATTTCCAACTGATACTCTTCTTAATATAAATGTGCCTTCTATACCTTTTCAAGATTTAAAAGGCGTTGAAGTAACGCGTCTTGGGAGAAGAGTTTATTATGAAGAGCCATTTCAGACAGAGAAAAATGAAGGAAAAATGTATTTCAAAGTTTTTGGTAAGGCACCGAGTGGTTATGTCGAGGCAGGTACAGATTACTCGGCCATAAAACAAAACAAAGTATCATTGACACCGATACATCTTGATGCTACTAATCATAATGAAATGAGCTCTTGGAAAGAAGTAGTAAATCTGAATAAGATTATTGACTATTTTGATAAGTAGTTTTAATTGCATTAGCAAATATAATTGAGGATATATATTCTTCTTTAGGGGCGGCTCTTGAAGTGTCGACTATAACCATCCCTTCAGTTGCAAGAGGGTAATATAATGCTCCATGAGAACTCCCCCCACCAAGATGGATCAAAGTTCTATAGATTAGATTTCCAGAAATCCCATCAGGTGCCAATATAAAATTAGAGTTTTTAACAGCATTCTCAATTAAAATCTCGGAGTGATTAATCTCATATTTCTTTGCTAAAGTTTCTGCTTCGATTATTGTTTTATCAACTATTTTTGATCTTCCTATGTCCTTCATTCGTCCCCCCGATAAAACCGATATTTTGGGCTCTAATTTGAATTTTTTTAAGAGATCCATTGCGTAAATTACAAGTTTTTCTTTTTCATAAAGATTTTCTCCTTCATCTACACCTAAAGGAGCAAAAAAGAAATAGGTTTTGTTATATGTCCCAAGAAGGCCAATTCTGTAAATCTTTTCAATTTTAAAATTACTTTTTACTGATTTTAAAAATTCTGAGCTTGGAAGTGTACCTCTTACAATTGCATCTATTTCGCCTTTTTTTAGAGCAGATAGTATTTCTGAAGAATTATCATAAACTTTAACATTACAAAAATCAATATTTTCTACAACTTCATTTATTTTTTCAGTATCTTCGAAAGCCCCAATACCAATTGTAAGGTTTGAGTCTACCATTCTTCGAATTCTATCAAGCATGGAGATACTATCCCAATTCTACTTAAATAATTTCTCTATTAACAAATAATAGTGGTAATACAACAAAATCTGACGATAATTTTAAAAAGCCTAATATACCATGTCTTTTAAATGGAGGTGTACTATTGGGAAGAATCAGACCATCATTTATAAAAAGAATATCCAGGCAGTTAGTCGAGAAACACAGAGACCAGCTTACAAAAGATTTTGGAGAAAATAAAATAGTAATAAAAGATTTACTAGACGTTCCAACTGATAAGCTTTTGAACAGAATAGCAGGTTACACAACAAGACTAATGACTCACAAGGAAATAATGTAATTTTGTTTTTATATCTCCTGATTTATTCTACTCTAACATTTTTAATTTGTGTTAGATAAGATAAACTTATATATGTTTATTTTTGTTTAAAAGTGTCGTGATTATATGAACGAGGATTTTTTACTCATGATACCTGGTCCAATACCGGTTCATCCAAGAGTATTTAGGGCCATGTCAATGAAAATTATGCCCCACAGAGGCGACGAATTTAATAAACTTTTTTTAGAGCAATCTGAAAGAATGAAAAAAATCTTTAAAACAAATGGCGATGTATTTATACTAGCTGGTTCTGGAACTGCAGCAATGGACGCAGCAATAGCTAATATTGTTCAACCAGGGGATAAAGTTCTATGTATTACTTCTGGTAAGTTTGGAGAGAGATTTAGGGACATAGTAAAAGCATACAAAGGCCAAATAATCGAGTTAAAATATGAATGGGGAACTCCGATAAACACTGAAGACGTTAAAAAAACATTAGAGAAGGACCCATCTATAAAAGCAGTAACAATGGTACATAACGAAACTTCTACAGGAGTTAGAAATCCTGTTTCAGAGATAGGAAAGATTGTAAAGAATACTAACGCTCTTTTAGTCGTTGATACAATATCCTCTCTTGGCGGAGATAACATTGAAGTTGATAATTGGGGAGTAGATCTATGCGCATCAGGAAGCCAGAAATGTATTGGACTTCCTCCTGGAATGTCTTTTATTTCTGTTAGCCAAAAAGCTTGGGACGTAATCGATAAAACAGAAGGAACATGCTATTACTTGAATTTGAAGAAGTATAAGAATAACAAATATAAAGCACCTTATACGCAACCCGTCAGCATGGCATACGGTTTAAAAGAAGCATTAAACATAATTGACGAGTATGGATTCGAAAACTGGATTAAAAAGCATGAAAGGATAGCAAAAGCAACAAGAGAATCAGTTAAATCGATAGGGCTCTCTCTTTTTCCTAAAGATGAAAAAACATGTTCTAATACTGTTACCTCGGTTAAAGTTCCAGAGGGGATAGATGGACAAGAACTAGTCAAATTAATGAGAGAGAAGTACGGAATCATAATTGCCGGAGGACAGGATCACTTAAAAGGAAAAATAATAAGAATTGGGCACATGGGAAGCATTACTGAAAAAGAAATAATTGTAACCTTATCCTGTTTACAAATGGCACTAAAGGATTTAGGATATGCTACTGAACTCCCAAATATTATAGCTCCAGTATGGAAATCATTTAAGTAAATAAAAGAAAATATTCTTCTTTTTTATTATTTTTATTACATATCTTTACTTTATTTCAAATATAAATAGTTAATAATCATCGAAACGTTTAAATAGGGTATCAAATTATCTTTATTAATCTCAGGCGAGCGTAAGCGTGTGAGTTTGAGTGGTGAAATTAATGAAGAAGTTGAATAAAACTAACCCGAATATATTGAACCTTATAGATTTTTTTATAGATAAGGGATATTCAGAAAAAACTCCTTTGTGGATTGATCTTTCAAAGAGATTTAGAAGGCCCACAAGGCATTTACCCCAAGTAAATCTTTCTAAAATCAATAGATATTCTAAGGATGGCGACATAGTTGTTGTCCCTGGAAAAGTATTGGGCAGTGGAGAACTAGATCACAAAGTTACAGTTTCTGCATTTAAGTTTTCTAAATCCGCCATGGAAAAAATAAATAAAAGTGGAAGAGCGATAACTCTTTATGACCTTTACAATGAAAATCCGAGAGGTAGCGGTGTAACAATAATGGAGTGATCTCATGATAGTCGATGGAAAAGATCAGATTCTAGGTAGAATAGCATCAGTTGTTGCTAAAAAGCTTTTAGAAGGAGAACAAGTTGTTATAGTTAATGCTGAAGAAGTTGTGATTACAGGAAATAGACAATATTTCTTTGACCTCTATGAAAAAAGAGCCCAGTTTAAGGATAATGCAAATCCTTTGAGAGGTTCATTCTTCCCAAAGAGATCAGACAGAATAGTCCGAAGATCTGTTAGAGGCATGCTTCCTTGGAAGAAAGATAAGGGTAGACAAGCATATAGAAGATTAAAAGTATATGTTGGGATACCTGATGAGTTAGCTGGGAAGGAATTCGTCAGATTTAATGATGCTGACGTTTCAAAACTTAGAACAAAAAAATTCATTAGAGTAAAAGATATTTCAAGCTTTCTTGGGGGTACAATATGAAAATCATTCAATCAATAGGTAAGAGAAAAAAAGCAGTTGCTAGAGCAACTGTAAAAGAGGGAAAGGGCAGAGTAAGAATTAATAGTAAGCCCCTCCCAATAGTTGAGCCCGAATTGGCTAGAATTAAAATGTTTGAACCTATCATTCTTGCTGGTGACTCGGCTAAAAATGTTGATATAGAAATTGACGTTAAAGGTGGAGGCATTATGGGCCAAGCAGATGCATGCAGAATAGCAATAGCAAGAGGCCTTGTTGAATTCACCCAGGACAACTCCTTAAAAGAAGCCTATTTAGGATACGATAGAATCCTATTAAGAGGAGATTCAAGGAGAACCGAAGAACACAAGCCAAGTAAGTCTTCTAAAGGGCCAAGAGCAAGAAGACAGAAATCATACAGGTGATATTTTGATAATCCCTGTAAGATGCTTTACCTGTGGAAAAGTTGTTGGACACCTATATGAACCCTACATAGATAGGTTAAGCAAAGGGGAAGACACAGAAAAGATATTAGATGACATGGGGTTAACAAGATACTGCTGTAGAAGAATGCTACTTACCCATGTTGATCTAATAGAAGAACTGCTCGACTATAAAATATAATTTTATATTTTAATAGTTTATAGTCGATTTCACATGGGACCGTGGGGTAGCTTGGACTAGCCTCTCACCTTGGGGTGGTGGAAACTCGGGTTCAAATCCCGACGGTCCCACCATTGGAAATTAGAAAAGGAGAGGAAAGATTGACCGTAATAGAGGATATAAGAGCAAGGAAAGTCTACTCTGGTAACAAAGAAAGGAATATTGTAGAGGTTGACATTTATACCTCTTCAAGTTTTGGCAGAGCTTCTGTTCCGTTTGAAGAAGATATTTCTGAAATTGAGGAAGTTGTATTTCCTGAACTAATTGGTTTAGATGCAACCGAACAGAAATCGCTAGATGAATTACTAATAGAGATAACACCTTTTAATAAAATACGATTTGCTTTGTCTTTGGCCTCTGCAAAAGCTGCTTCTTCCTTCTATTCATTACCCCTTTTTAGATATTTAGGCGGTATATATGAAGGGCAGATGCCTCTAGTTTACATAGGTGGAAAAATATTTGACATCGAACTCAATAATCTAAGCATAAATCAAAAACCAAAAAAAATTGAATTAGACACTATATCTCAAATATATCAAACTACTAAGGAGGATAAGAACTGTCACATACCTGCAGTAGATGAAGGGGTCTGTCATTTATCTTTAGCATTTAATATCAAATATTTAGAAGCAACTGAAGAAAACATTCAAATCATAAACGAATTAATAAGAATAAAAGAATATTTAGGGGAGGAGATTTAATGAGTGATGAAATGCTTGTACCTCTTGATTTGTATCTTGCATCAGGAATACATATCGGAACAACCCAAAAGACAAGAGACATGGAGAGGTATATATTTAGAATAAGACAAGATGGTCTTTATATACTTGATATAAATGAAACAAATAAAAGGATTGAAACCGTTGGAAAGTTTCTTGCCAAGTTTGAACCTGAAAAAATTCTTGCAGTTTCATCAAGAATTTATGGATTCAAACCAGTCTTGGCCTTTGGTCAAAAAATAGGCGCAAAAACAATTACTAAGAGATTCATTCCAGGATCCCTTACAAATCCAAACTGTGAGGACTTCATAGAGCCAGAAGTAGTAATCTTGACAGACCCAAGAGCAGATTATCAGATTCTTAGAGAAGCTGGTCTTGCTAAAATACCTGTAATTGCGCTTTGCGACTCAGAGAACTATCTATCAAATGTAGATCTTGTTATACCAACAAATAACAAGGGAAAGAAAGCCTTATCACTTGTATACTACCTTATTGCAAGAGAGATGTTAAAAGCAAAAGGCAAGATAAAAGAAGGCGAAGAACCACCATTCTCAATCGATGATTTCAAATCAAAAGATGAGGAGGATTAAATGGGAGAAAAAATAACTGTTTCTCTTATTAAAGCAGATGTTGGAGGATGGCCTGGTCATGCTAAGGTCCATCCGGATTTAATTAAAACAGCAATAAAAGAACTGGAAAAAGAAAAAGGTAAATTATTAATTGACTTCCACGTTACAAACTGTGGGGACGATTTAGAATTACTGATGACACACAGAAAAGGTGTCGATTGTAAGGAAGTACACGCTCTTGCTTGGAACACTTTTGAAAAGGCCACCAAAGTAGCTAAAGAACTAAAACTTTACGGAGCTGGTCAGGATTTATTGGTCGAAGCATTTAGTGGAAATGTTAGGGGTATGGGCCCTGGGGTGGCTGAGTTGGAATTTGAAGAAAGAAAGGCAGAACCAATTATTGCATTTATGATGGACAAGACAGATCCCGGAGCTTTTAACCTTCCTATATACAAAATATTTGCTGATCCTTTCAATACCATAGGCTTAGTAATCGATCCAAACGCAACAGCAGGATTTAGATTTGAGATTTGGGACATCTTAGAAAGTAAGAGAGTATTCATGGACTGTCCTGAAGAATTATACAAAATGCTGGCACTAATTGGTGCAAAATCTAGATACGTAATAAAGAGAGTATACCCAAAGAAGGGAGGAAAACTTCCACCAGAAGAAGCAGTTGCAAATATTAGTACTGAAAAACTTTACAAGATAGCAGGAGAGTATGTTGGAAAGGATGATCCAGTAGCATTAGTTAGAGCTCAATCTGGATTACCTGCAGTTGGAGAGGTACTTGAACCTTTTGCATTTCCTCACCTAGTAGCAGGATGGATGAGGGGATCTCATAACGGCCCTATTATGCCCGTAAGCCAAAAGAACGCTGTATGCACTAGATTTGATGGACCACCAAGAGTTATAGCACTTGGATTCCAAGTAGCAAATGGAAAGTTAATTGGACCTGTTGATTTATTCGATGATCCTGCATACGATCAAACTAGAGTAAAGGCACAAGAAATTGCAGATTACATGAGAAGACATGGGCCATTTGAACCTCATAGATTACCAAGCGAGGACATGGAATACACAACTCTTCCAAAAGTTTTAAGGGAACTTGAAAAGAGATTTGAGAAATTATAATAATTTTTTAATTATATTTTTTAATTAGCAACTTCATTTACCTCATATTCTGGTCCAGACTTCTTTGTTCCATTATCTAATTTGTCTAAAATACTTTCTATTTGATTTTGAACTTCACTTATAGGCTGGCAAGTATTTATTATGTTCCAATCCTTTGCTAATTCTAAAGCCTTTTCTCTTACTTTTATAAGGTCATCTAGATTTTCAAACATTTCTGTTTCATTTCTAGTTGATAGTCTTTTTAAGGATTCTTCAGGCTCAACATCTAAAAAAAACATATATTTTGAAGTAGGCAATATTGAAGAAAAGAATTTGTAAAATAATTTTGCTAATGGTAGGGGCAAATATGCAACTCCCATCAGATAACGTACAACAATTAGGGTGTCACCTTTTTCATAATATAATCTTACCGACCGTATAACATCCAGGGCATAATAAAAAGAAGCTCTCATGTAATTTATTTTTCCTTTCCCTAGAAGTGAACTTTTTGCTTTTAGCCCAAAAGAATTATCTTCTTCTGGATGCGAACGAAGTATTACATTATCCCCTTTATTCAAATATCTTTTACGAATTAATTCAGCATGAGTATCTTTCCCAGCGCCGTCAAGACCATCGATAATAATAAATCTCATTATACCACCAACATTAATCCATAGTAAAGAAAAGCTGCAGAAAAACATGCAGTTAAATTATCGAAACCTTTAGGGGTTATTGCTTCAAATATTGTTGAAACAAAAGGAACAACTAATATTACCAAATAATTAATTGGGACTAAATTAGCATTAGGATAAAGATAACCATAGTAGTTTAGGGCTATAAACATTCCAACAAGTAGAGAGATATACATCGCAATTGATCCCTCAAGGCTTTTAGTTTCTCCAAATAAATGGAATTTTCTTTTTCCAAATCTCGTTCCAATTAATGCGGCCATTCCGTCACCATAAGACATTGCTGCTATTCCAACGGCTGTTATCCAAGGTTTATCAAAAAATAATATTACAAGAACTGTCCATGAAATGGCATAATATACTAATCCTAGGCCATGGCCAGATGATGAAATCTTATCTTTGATTTTTAGAGGCGAATAAGGACTCATTAAGAAGGTCAATAATATAAATGGTGCTGCAGCCAAACAAGTAATTATCCACTTGGTTTCAAAAAGAGGTAAAATGAATAAAATATTTCCAACCATTATATGTAGAAATTTTCGGCTAAATACTTTGTATTTGTATAACAGTTTTTCTGATATAAAGAGTAAAATTGCAACGTAGCCGTAAACAATTAATAAGCCAACTAGGTCCCCAAATAACATTGTTCTAAATTTTATAATTTCGTATATAAGGCTATTGCATATTTGTATTAAGGCAATAGGCTAAGAATTCTCTAATTAAAAAAACTTAAAGAAATTTACTCCCTTCTTCAAGAAGTTTGTTAGCAACATCTATTTCGATAGAAGCTAAAAAGAAATTTCTCTTCTTAATATTAATTTCTGCCCTTTCTTTCATTCTTTTAGCCTGTTTAAATAATTTTCTTGCTTCTGCATCATTATTTCCTCTCATATAATTTCACCTTTCAATGCTGAAATAGAATATTGCTTTTTAATATTTAAATCTTTTGGTTAATTATTGTTAGTCAATAGTGAAATCATATATCTTCATATTTAGAGTCTATGACTTCTTTTATTTTTTTTGCTTTTATCTCTCCAACGCCTTCAACTTCTTTTAGCTGATGTTCGTCAGCATTAAAAACCCCAAAAACACTTCCAAATTTGTCCAATAATCTCCTCGAAAGTACTGAGGATACTTCTGGAAGTCCCTCGATAATAAATATCTGTTTTTCCTTTAAGCTCATTACTTTCTTTTCTCCTCTAATTGATGGAATCCTCTCCTTTTCCTTCTGTTCTCTAGATGAAATTTCGACTAATAATTTTGAAGTTTCTTCTTGATTTTTAGTAAAAATTATGCGGATTCTAAAATCGATCATTGCAGAGATAATCGCTCCGCGAATAGATCTTTCATCCATATTTCTTATGGAATAGATATCTTCACCTTCAACTATAAGTATTGGAATCTCAAAAGTGTTAGACAAAGGCATAAGTTGAGAAAATAGTTTTCCAGCAATAAGGGATTCGATAAAATCATTTGACGATTTTCTTTCAACTCCTACTCTGTTTGAAATTATATAATCTCCAATTTCAAGACGATTTATTTTAAGAGTGGAGATCTCAGATAATATTTTTAATACTTTTTTATCTTCCCTATCATCCGCAATTATTTCGGGCAAATGAATAAAATCTTTAAGTGTACTTTGTGATGTTTCTTCCTTTACTATGCCTTCATTTTTTCTAAATTCTCTATTTATTTCCATAACTGTATTTTTCATCTGTTTCTCTTTCTTTTTACTTGCCCAATAATATCCTTCATCCCTAGTTTTCTCTGCCATTAGTATAACTACTTCGCCACTTCTTTTTCTTGCAGTTCTTCCTCTTCTCTGTATGGATCTTATCTCTGATGGTACCGGTTCAAATAATATAACCATATCTACTTCCGGTATATCAAGCCCTTCTTCTGCAACAGAAGTTGCAACAAGTACATTAAACTCTCCGGATCTGAACTTATCAATTATTTCTTTCTGCTTTTTCTGGGATAGCCCTTCATCTCCCTTCTTAGAAGCCTGCCCAACAAATCTTTCGGCCTTTACATTTTCTAGTTTATTTAACTCTTTTACAATTCTCATAGTGGTATCTCTATAATGAGAAAATACAATCATATTTTTCCTGTTACTGGCTTCTTTAACAACTAAATCATATAATTTTGAAAGCTTTGGATGCTCTATGCCCTCTTTATTTATTTTATCTGCAATTGTTATTATTTTTATTATTGTTTTATCTGACAATAACTCTGAAGACGAACGGCTTTTACTTTCGCGCATTCTTTTGAAGTATGATATAAGGGGGGATATACCTTGCGTTTCTAATAACTCAAGTGCATGATGAATTTTCAAGGCTTTTGCTTGAGATTTTAATGCACTATAATAAATTGATTTTTCATTAAATGGAGCATTCTTAATTTTATTATTTATTTTTAATACTGCATCCAAGATTTCTTTTTTATTAACTTCTTGAGAAGATACAAAGTCTAAATCTTTAAGAATTGTGATCTCTTTTTTCAATAAAACTTCTAGTAATCTTTTTATCTCAAGAAATTCTTCTGGAAGCTTTACTGATATCCACGAGATATCAACATCTTGTACGTAAGCCTTAACATCCGGAGAATTTTCGTTTCTGATTTCTATATTTTCTATGCCGAGAGTATTAATGATCTCCTTCATTTTCTCTTTATCGGAAGAAGGCGATGCCGTTAATCCAAGGAGCCTTATATTTGTAGATTTAGCTTTTTCTGCAATGTAAGTATATGCATAATCTCCAACTGCTCTATGAGCTTCATCAAAGATGATCAGACCAAAATTATTTAGATTTATCCTTCCAGCTAAGATATCATTTTCAATTACTTGGGGCGTTGCAATTATGACTAAAGATTTATCATAAAGTTCATCTCTTTTAGAAGGTGATACCGTGCCTGTCAATATTGAAAAATATTCTTTTTCTAAATTAATAACTTCAGAAAATGATTTTAAATGCTGTTCAGCAAGAGGTTTTGTTGGTGCAAGAACTAATACTTTCTTTTCTAGAGAGTGCAATGTATATGCAGCCAATAGAATCCCAATGTAAGTTTTACCCAGACCAGTAGGTAAAATTGCTAATGTATTTTTATCTTTGCTTTTTACAAAAATCGTTTCTTGATAGGCTCTAGGTGAGATATCCCCTTTAATAAGGGGGTGTGTTAAAGCCATATCTTACCATCTTTCAAATTTCTTTTCAGTTTCGTCCTTTTTCTTTATTTGCCAGAGTAAAATATCATCTTTTTTACAACTTTCTATTTTTCCTTCTTCTTGTAGTCTCAATAAAAGAGATTTTGTTTTCATTAGGCTCTCTTTTGTTTTATCACTTATTGTCTCCGCTGAAACTGGTGATTCTTCATTCTCAAGTATTCTTAAAATTCTTTGATACATAAAATCCCTCCTAAGCCCTCTAACGAGGGAAGGGAAATTTAGCACTAGAGGTGAAAAAATATGAGAGGATTCTAAATTTTTCCTCCATTTCCCTTCCCAATGATTTTGTTTATCTAAACATATAAATAGCTTTCTGTGGAGGTATATTTGTGAGATATATAGAGTACAGGGAAGATAAAGGTTATCTATCTATGGGGATAGACGAGGTACTATTGATTCTTAGGGGGCAGAATAAAATAGAAGATACTTTCAGGTTTTACTCCTTCAATCCGTCATGCGTATCTATTGGATATTTTCAAAGAATTGATTCTTCAATTGATTTGGATTTTTGTAAAAAAAATAATATAGATTATGTAAGAAGAATAACTGGTGGGGGGAATGTGTTTCATGATAAATTTGGGGAAATTACTTATTCTATGATAATTTCAGAAAAAAAAGCTCCTGATGATATACTTGAATCATTTGAGTTTTTGTATGGGGGTATAATTTCAGGGTTAAAAAAACTTAATATTAAGGCCGAGTTTAAACCCCTTAACGATCTAACACTGAACTCAAAGAAAATTTCAGGTTCTGCTCAAACAAGAAGAAATGGAACAATTTTACAGCATGGAACAATAATTTATGACACTAGTATAGATACAATGGAAAAGGCACTTAAGATATCTGAGAAAAAAATAGAAATACGAAATAGAGTAACAACACTTAATAACGAGGATTATAAATATAAAAAAGAAATTTTAATTAATGCATTAAAAGAAGGATTCAAAGATATTTTTGGATCTTTTGAAGAAAGTATTCTCTCAAAAGAGGAATTATTAATTGCTACTAATCTAGCAAATGAAAAATATAGAAGTGAAAATTGGAATTACTTAAGATAGTATTAATTATATTGTCCTTGGTATCATCTTATCTATGAAATCATAAGGCTCTTCTACATAAATTTTAATTCTTATTGGTCCAAGTGGGGATTCTTTTGATAGATTTAATCTTTCTGCATAAGCAGCTTGTTTATTAATTGAAAAAGATATTTTATTTCCTCGCGAGCCTTCTTTAAGAACCATATTCACACTATCTCTTATTGCTTCTGAATATGTAAGTTCTATAAATCTCGAAAGGACATCTTCCTCTTCGGATGAACCAATAACTTCATTATCTCTCTCTTCAACTGTTAAGTCCGGAAATATATTTAATATTGATTTTTTAACCTTTTCTAGATTTTCTGTTGACTTTATTTCTGCAGAAACTTTAATTTTAAAGTCCATATTTTTTTATCACCGCTTCTATTTCTATTCTAAAATTATCTAAAGTTGAATTATTATTAATAATAATATCGGACAGTGCAAAAGCTTCTCCTAATCCCCACGATAACTCTCTTATGTCCCTAGCATAAAAATCTTCAAATGATTTAGGGTCGTCCTCTCTTCCTCTATTTTTTAATCTTTCAAATCTTATGTTTGGCGAAGCATGAATCCCAACTAGGAAAAAATTAATTTCTTTTCTAAACCTTTCTACTTCCTTAATCCCCCTTATCCCTTCTATTATAAATTTATTATCATGGTTCTCGCGGATCCGGTCTAAAGTCAAAATTGCAATTGCATCTAGGCCATCTTTATCTCTAAGCATCTGTGCAACTTTTCCACTTTCTTCTATCTTGTATCCCATCTTGACAGTTTCTTCCCTTACTACGTCTCCCATAGATATGAAACGGTAACCAAAATTTAAAGCCACATTAAGAAATTCGCTTTTACCCGATCCAGGCATACCCACTACAGCTATCATCCAATCACCTTTACTTCACATACGATTGAAGGAGTTATTAAACCTCCTGTATCCTTTAATTCTCCATGCACACCTTTAACATTAGCTAGTAGTTCAAATATATTACCGGTTATCATTCCATGTTTTATTGGGTGAATTTTTTCTCCATTATTTATATAAAATCCACTCGATATTTCGACTGAAAAATCGCCTGAAATAGGATTTGCAGTGTGTGCACCTCTTAATTCATGGATAACAAAACCTTTTTTTATGCCTTCAATTTTCTTTCCATCGATTATGAAGTTAGTTGTTCCTATTGAGGGGAGTGATTTGTAGTTCCTATCTGAATTCCCAGTAGATTCAACTCCAAATTTTTTAGCATAAAAATCATCGTATAGATATTGCTTTAGTATTCCATCTTCAAGAATAACATTTTTTTTAGTTGGATTGCCATCACCATCAAAGTCGGAAGTACCAACACCATAATCAATCGTTCCATCATCTATCATAGTAAGATTTGAAATTTTTTCTCCAATCTTCCCTTTAAGATAACTTCTGTCTTTATCGACACTTTCAGCATAAAGATGGGATATAAATGTGTTAGACAATAAAGATGAAACAGCTTCAGGTTCCAGAATAACTTCAGAGTACATAGATTCAATCTTCTTTGCGTTACTAGTTTCTTTGGCTTTGTAAGCAGCCTTTTTACCAATTTCTTTAAAATCAAAAGTCTTCCTCATTATATTAAAATCAAATCCAGTGGAAACGTCATTATCCTTGTAAATTGAAGAAATGTAACCAAATAAAGTTGCGTATTTTTGGCTTAGATTTATTCCCGTTGAAGTGGATATTGCTTCTTCGTGATAGGTAAGATTTGTACTACCTGAAGAAGGAGTGCCCCCCGCTTCTTCACAACTTTGGATCATATCTATAGAGAAATCCATCAAATCCTCTGAAGAAATCGAATAAAGTGAATTGTCTACTAGATTCCGTTTTTTAATTTTTTTAGGAGAAGGTAGACTATCAAAATCTTCTCTTTCTCTTGAAACATTAAGGACTTTATATGCTGTTCTTACGCATTCTTCCAAGAAACTTATGTTATTTGTGAATGAAAATCCTTGTTTTTTTCCTTCAAATACCCTCACACCAATTCCAATCGTTTCTTTTTCCTCACCAATTTCTACATTATTTTTTTCTATATCATAAGAAATTACTTTTATTTTTTGACCAAAAACGTCCCCATCAGAATTAATAAAATTCATTGTTTTTTCAACAATTCGTTCTAGTTCCATTAATACACCTATCTTTCTCAGGACAAATAGATTAAAAAAGTTTCTTTTTATTAAATGTTTAGCTAAAACAAAGTTCAAAACTGCAAAGTATATAAATATATCAACAATATTATTTTTATGGATATAGCAAAAGACAAGGCTTCAATTGAAGCAATACTTTTTATTTCAGGCGAACCAATCCCTATATCAAAATTACTTAAAAAACTTGGATTGAAGGATAGGGAATATGTGGAAGGATTAATTGAAAATCTTTCTAAAGATTACAAGGATAGAGGTAGTTCTATTGAGATAATAAGGGCAGTTGAGGACCGATACACAATGCAAGTAAGAAACGAATATTCTTTATTAACAGCTGATTTTGCCCCTAAATCAGAAATTAGGGGAGGAGTGCTGAAAACATTGGCTATTATAGCTTACAAACAACCTTTAAAAAAATCAGATTTGGTCAAATATAGGGGAAGTCAATGTTATGAGCACGTAAAAATACTTGTTGAAGCAGGATTATTGGATGCAGAGCCTTGTGGGAAAACAAAGATTTTAAAGACAACTCAAAAGTTCTCAGAGATATATGGGCTTGAGTCATCTACACCTACTGAGATTAGAAAATTCATGGAAAGCATACTTAAATAAAAACTTTTATAAATATCTTAGTCTTTACCCGCTTGTTGAAAAATATGGTAGAACTAAACAGAATTGTTAATGAAATCCGAAATTATGAAGGCGTTAAACGGAAAAATCCAATTAAACATCTCATTAACCAATTCAAACCATATTCTAATTATGGGAATACTGTCATTGATTTTGGTGATGATGCAGCAGTTTTAAAGAATGATTGCAATTATCTTCTTTTAGCTGCAGATGGGATATGGGCAAGTCTTCTTAAAGATCTTTTTTGGGCAGGATACTGTTCCGTTCTTGTAAATGTTAATGATATCTATGCAATGGGAGGTACTCCAATTGCTATGGTTAATATTATGTCTTTGAAAAAGACCGATAATTGTAAGGATTTACTTGAAGGTATCAAAACAGGGTGTGATAAATTTAAAGTTCCTATGGTAGGGGGACATCTCCATCCTGATACTGAAACTACTACCGTTTCAGTTTCAATTATGGGAAATGCTACAAAAATTCTTTCAAGTTTTTCCGCAAAAGAAGGAGAAGACATAATACTTGCTATGGATATGAATGGACGACAGTATAATAATTTCCTTAACTGGGACACCACACTTAACAAATCTTCTGAAGAGTGTATCTCGAAATTAAAAGTAATGAATGAAATAGCAGAAAAAGAACTTTCTTTTGCAGCAAAAGATATCTCTAATCCCGGTATCTTAGGAACTATTGGAATGTTGCTTGAAACATCAAGAAAAGGTGCAATTATTAATGTTGAAGATATACAAAGGCCCGATACTCTTGATTTTATAGATTGGTTAAAGATTTATCCTGGATATGGATTTACACTAACTTCAGCTCCAGAAAATACTGATAAAATATTAAATCTATTCAAAAAGCAAAAAGTTGAAGCTAGAGTTGTAGGCAAAGTTACTAATGATAATGTCATGACTTTAGTAGACAACAATCAAAAAAAGACTTTATTCGATTTCAATACAGATATTATAACAGGAATAAAATAAGTAAGTTTTTAAATTAGTTTTTTTTATATTCTTTATGAGGTGCAATGATTGTGAAGATTCTTTCTGTATGGAAGGAATCAATTGTTATGAAAAAGAAATAAGTGATTATGCGCAGAATGAAGTAAGAAAAGAAGAAAATCTTAAATTTTATGTAACTTCGACAGAATTAGAAGTCGATGCATACATGAAATTACCAAGAGTCCTCGAATTAATCGAATTTTCTAAAAGAATGAATTATAAAAAGTTAGGTATTGCGTCATGTGTAGGGCTTAAAAACGAAGCTCAAGTTCTCACTGAATTACTAGAAGAAAAAGGATTTCAGGTTGCACTTGCTATATGTAAAACATGTGGCATCGGCAAGGGGAGTTTTGGTGCCACTAAAACTTTATCAGGGGATCTAAATGAATCTTCTTGTAATCCTATAGGTCAGGCAAAATTATTAGAAAACGAAAAAACTGAATTTAATATAGTTGTAGGGCTTTGTGTAGGGCATGATTCGTTATTTATTAAATACTCAAAAGCTCCGACTACTGTCCTTATTGTAAAAGATAGAGTATTAGCTCACAATCCTATAGGGGCTATTTATTCAAACTACTGGATTAAGAAGATTAAGAATTATAAATTATAGTTTTTTATCACAAGAAGCTTTATCCTCGTAAAATCTTTGTAGTTTTCCACTAATAAAATTTTCAACAATTTCTTTAACATTATCTTTTTTTGTAAAGAAAATATCAAATCCTAAGTCTCTAAGAGCAATCATAGCATGAGGGCCTAAATTTGAACAAATTACAATTCCAACATTCTTTTTCAGAAGTAGATCAACAGGGCTTTCTGAGCCCCCAAAATGGTCGCTCGTGTTGTCTATAATTTCAACATCTTTAATTTCATTGTTTATTATCTCAATAACCGTATAAGTTGGAGCCATACCAAAGTGATTATATACTATACTAGAAAGACCTCCATTTGTTTCTGTAGGTATAGCAACTTTCATATTTTTCCCCTATACTAAGTTAAATTTGCTCACACTCTTTATGGCAAACATTAGCATCTTTTACGAGATTACCCTTACATTTTGGGCATACAATTTTCTCTTCTTTAGAAGAGTCAGAGATTTCCCATACATTATGGCATGTTAAGCATATAACTTGTCTATTTGCCATAGTATAGTCACCGCCATATATTTCTATTGCTTTGGAGTTTACCAAAGCGTCAGAGACTTTTGCTCTTGCTTCTTTTAATATTCTATGAAAAGTAGGTTGAGAAACACCCATTTTTTCAGAGGCCTCGGTCTGTTCTAATCCCAATAAATCCTTTAGCCTAATAGCCTCAAGCTCTTCGAAGGTAAGCTGAATAATATCAAGTTCATTTAGTGGAACGCCCCTAGGCTTAAAATAACGTGCATTTGTATCTACATAGATACATCTTTTCTTCCTTGCTCTTGGCATAGTATATTCATATTATTTCTAAATAAAAACTTTATCCTTAGATGAATTAAAATAATAGCAAATCTTGGGTAAAGAAATAATAAACTACTTGTAAGGTAGATAATAACTATCATACAAGTATAACTAATTAAATAACTTTTCTTAAAAATTCTTTCTTTGCTCCACCAAATTGATTAGGCCAAAATATTCCTTCTTTATCGTCAATTTGAAATTGGTCATACGAAACATCGCATCCCGGAAAATCTTTTCGCCCAAGATATATCATAATTTCACCTTGATTTAATTCTCTTGTAACCACTTGAAATTCAGAAACACCATTAGTTTCTATCCACGATAAAGAGCTTCCATCTTTAGTTATTTGATATTTCATTCCTATTTCTAATTCCATCAAATCGACGTTTATTTTTGTGATTTTTTGTTTCTAATGAATTCCATCATTTCTTCTGGGAATGGGAAAACTATTGTAGAATTCTTTTCTGAAGCTATTTCAGCCAAAGTTTGATATAGTCTCAATTTTAAGGCAGCTGGTGATTTATCTATAACCTCTCCTGCATTCGCTAATCTCTGGGCGGCTTGCTCTTCAGCTTCTGCTAGAATAATTCTTGCACGTCTATCTCTTTCTGCTTCGGCTTGATGTGCCATTGCTCTTTTCATATTGTCAGGTAGTTCTATATCTTTGATCTTTACATCAGTTACTTTTATTCCCCATGGGTCTGTTTCAACATCTACAATTGCCCTTATTCTTTCTCCTATCTCTTCTCTCTTAGCAAGAATGGTATCTAGATCAGATTTTCCAGCCATGTCCCTCAAAGCAGATTGTGAAAGTTGCGATATAGCAAATTTGTACTGTTCTACTTCAAGTATTGCTTTATCGGCATCTGTTACCTTAAAGAATAATACTCCGTTTACTTTCATTGGAACGTTATCTTTAGAGATAACTTCTTGTGCAGGTATATCTACAGTTACGACTCTTAGGTCTACTTTCTCTATTCTGTCTACACCTGGAATAATCCATTTTAATCCAGGCCCAAGTATTCCTACAAATACTCCAAGTCTGAACTTAACAGCTCTTTCATACTGTTTAACTATTCTAATTCCTGCCAAAATGAATATTATGGCAATCGCAATTGGAGCTATAATTATCGGGTTTAATAATATCGGATTTACCATGACATATTTATTAATTTTCTACTATATAAAAATACCCTAAATATATTAAAAGAATATTAGAAAAGAATAATTAAAAAATAAATAATTAAGTTGTCTATTCCGGTACAACTGTTACTCTGCAACCAGCGTATTTTGCCACGTCTTCAGCAACATGTCCCATAAGCATTCTTCTTATTCCAGTAAGCCCAGTCTTTCCAATGATTATTTGGTCTATTTTCTCATCATCTGCTACTTGTACAATTGTGTCAACAACTCTACCTAGCTTAAGAATGGTTTTTGGTTTAACCTTATATTTTTCTGCATATTTTGCCATTTCTTTTAGGACATTGTTGGCCCTCTTGCACACTGGATCTTCTAACATACAACTCAGTTCTTCTTCAAAGAACGGTGAAAATCGCTTTATGTCATCAGTTCCTTTAATTTTGTCCTTCCAATCAGGCTGGAATCTATCCATAGCCTCATAGTTTGCTTTAAACTTATCTGCATCAATTACATGGAGCAAAGTAATGCTAGCTCCAGTTTTTCCAGCTACCCATCCAGCATAGTCCAAAGCTTTTTGGGACACTTTAGATCCGTCTATTGGGACCAATATTTTTTTAATTAATTCTTCAGCCATAATATCGCCAAAATAATTAATGGATTTTACTATATAAATATTTCCATTATATTATATTTTTCTTTAATTAAATATAATATTTTGAAAAAATGATAAAACTCATAAATGCATATTGATATTATATATCAAGAACAAATTGTAAATAGTATCCACCATTTTTTTTCTCTAATTCAAACAATGAGTAAGTGATAGCTTTTATATCCATTTCAAATTTTACAGAAAAAGCATTGTTTCCCAAAGCTTTCACTCTTAATGATTTTTTGTCTTTAGAAATTTCAACTTTAAAAGAAGAGAATAGAATTCCTTCACTATCTCTAAGGATTAAGAGCTCAGTAATCCAATTTATGAGTAGTGAAGATAAATCATTTCCATGTACTTGAATATCTTTTTGTATTTTTTTTTCAATGTTATTTGGATCTATAATTAGGCTTGTAACAGCTATAGCTGCATTTTCGAATAATTCATTAATGGTATTTCCCCAGGTCCTAATCCCAATGTCTGCAGTAACATCAAAATACTCGAATTTATTAGAGTCCATCATATAACTTATAAGAATAAAGCTTTTAAGATATTCTATTAACTATTTATTATATGAGAAAACTCTATGGCATTATCTTTATAAGTTTTTTACTATTTGGTCTGTTTTCTATTTCCGGCATTACTGCACCGAATGAAAAGCTTAAAGTATATCTTGAACAAACACCTACATTTTACTCTGGGGGAAGTGGAGAATTTACAATTGTATTCGAAAATACGAGTAATAGCATCCTAAAAGCAGTTAATGTATACGTAAAAGACGAGTTCTTTGAATTCTCAAAAAATAAGTTCTTTTATGGGGAGATACAGCCGGGAGATAAAAAATCTGAGAAAATTACTTACACTGTCAAATCTATACCGCGAGGTAGCTACTATCTTAAAGCAAGCACACAGTATTCTTATCAAGTTTATTGTTCTGGAGTGATATGTGACTATACCTCTGAAGGATTTTTAGTAGAAATCCCATTTAAAGTAGAAGGAGCAAGAGCCCCTATCATAGATATGAAGCCAAGAAATTTGACAATTAACCAGGTTCCTTACACGCTCCCGATATTTTTTGTCAATAAGGGTTCTGCTGTAAAAAGTTCTTATGTTATTTTAAATCAAGATAATCCTGTTTTTTCTTTTGATTATACTGAAGATGTGGGCCCCATTCAATCATTAACTAAAAAAGAAATTCTAATAACGAAGATGCCAGAAAGCCCAGGAGAGTATACAGTGTATGTAAATCTTGAGGTAAAAGATTACAATGACAAATCATCATATCTTAAGTTCCCATTAAAATTAAAAATAGAAGCAACTAATGCACTAGCTTCGGAAGATATTAATGTTTCAGTAGACTCTTCAACAAACGAAAACAATATTTCTGTAATTACTATTGAAAATAATCCAGAAAATAAAACAAAATCAAGTCTATTTCTTTTGCAAGAAGTAGTTTTGGTTATTACTTTTTGTGCTTTACTAGTAACATTGTTCTTGATTCTTCTATCAAGAAGATAGGACTTCTCCAATCTCTCTTATCTCGAGTAAGTTTGTTCTTGTAAGCTTAGATTTACTTATACCTGCAGTGAAAATAAAAAGATCTTTATCTTGAAGACCTTCATTTTTTAAGAAATTAGCTGCGTGTAATACAGATTCAGAAATACCACCTTTATTTTTCTCTAAATATACTTCATTTATCCCCCATACCACAGATAGCTTTCTAGCAGTCGCTGCATTGTTTGTCACGCCATATGTTGGAACTGAAAGTTTATGTCGAGCAACCATACAAGCAGTATACCCTGATCTTGTTGAAGTGACAATTGCTTTGGCGTTTGATAAAAATACTGCATTTGCAACTAGAGAAGATATTACATCAGTTATTTTTTTTGAGGGGCCATACTCTGATCTAGGTTTTAACTCTTTTTCTGTTTCTTTTGCTACTTTCACCATCATTTCTACACTTTCAACTGGGTATTTGCCAATTGCAGTCTCACCAGAAAGCATAACAGCATCTGCACCGCTATATATTGCACTTGCTATATCTTCTACTTCTGCTCTAGTGGGCCTTGGATTTTCTATCATAGAGTTTAACATCTGTGTAGCAACAATTACTGGTCTACCTTTAACATTGCATTTTTCAATTATTGAACGTTGGACACTTGGAATTTTAGAAAGGTCGATCTCAACACCTAGATCCCCTCTTGCAACCATTATGCCTTCAGAATATTCAATTAAATCATCAATATTCTTTATACCGACATTAGATTCTATTTTAGAAATAATCCATTGCTCGCCATTTTCTTGTTTGATTAACTCCCTAGCTTTCAACACATCTTCTTTAGTAGATGCAAAAGATAGAGCTATAAAATCAACTTCATTTTTAATTCCAAATTTTATGTCTAAAACATCATTTTCAGTAACAGCAGATTCACAGTATCTGTTTCCAGGTATATTTATACTGACTCTAGGTCTTAAATTTCCTTCATTTAGGGCTTTTAGATAAATTTCATTATCTTCAATTTTTGTCACTATAAATATTAGTGTACCATCGTCAACTAAGACTTTATCATTTGGTTTCAGAAAAGGAGATATATCAAGCTTTAACGGTATTATATCTTTTTCTTTCTTAATCGAGAATATGTATTCTTTCCCATTTGTGATATGTATTATGTTTTCAAAATCCCCTACTCTGATGTCAGGTCCTTTAGTATCAAGGAGTATTCCAATTTTCTTATTTGTTTCTTCAGAGAGTTCTTTAATAATATTTATGACTTTAAGATGATCGGAGTGGGTTCCATGAGAAAAGTTTAATCTAGCTACATTCATTCCACTAAAAATTAGCTTTTTAATCATTTCATAGTTTGAAACACTTGGACCTATTGTACAGACAATTTTTGTTTTCTTCAAATCTAGAATTCCTCCCAAGCGATGTCAAATTCAATTTCGAGAGTTAATATCTTATCAATAACAGATTTTAGTGTCATAGATTTAGTTTCTTGGGACATATTCATTAAGAATCCTAAATTTCCTTTATTAATTAAGATAGGTATCGCATTATCATGATCAATATCTTTTCCCATAATATCTTTTTCAGGGAAACTATTTGGATCAATTTTTAATTTTGATATGAGGATGGAACCTTTGTCTTCTGTTATTCCCTTAATCTTTTCTTTTAATCTTTTTTCAATTTCAGCAATAGTTATATTTCTGTGGAGTCTGCAATAGTGAACAGAATGTATGGAATAAATATTTTTCTCTCCTGTATTCTCTAAAAAACCAATGCTGCTGTCTCCAATATCTGTTCCTTTATGTCCTGGATAACTACAATTCTTAACTTCAAGCGGATCAATAGAATATACTTTCATGATCCCCAATATATCCTTTGCCCTATCTGCCATTAAATGTTCCATCTTTTCCACCTAAGGACAAATTATTTATTTTAATATAAAAGTTTCACTGTATTAAATTGTCGTATTAAATATCGTTAAATTTATAAGGCCTATAAAAATAGAGTGCTTGCATTTACTTCTAAGCGGGGGTTGCCGAGCCTGGTCAAAGGTGCAGGGCTTAGGACCCTGTGATGTAGGTCTTCCTGGGTTCAAATCCCAGCTCCCGCACCACATTTTAAAATGAATGCTCATTTATTTAATATTCTAAAATGAATTAGTTAGTTTTATAAATATCGGAAAAAGGACATCCTTAATGAATATAATTCCGAATGAAGTAAAAAAAGAATTCATTGAAGTATTAAGCTCAGTTGGTCCTATCTCAGTTGTTGTTTTGATTTTTTTATTTTTTATATCGAGATCTGACTTGCCAAGTTTCATTGGTGGGGCTATAATGGTTATCCTAGGTCTTACTTTTTTCCTTTTAGGGATAAACTTGGGATTTTTACCTTTTGGTGAAGCCATTGGCTCAGAATTGCCTATGAAAGGTTCTTTAAGTTTTTTATTAATACTGTCATTAATAATAGGATTTGTAGCTACAATAGCTGAACCAGGAGTCAGAGTACTATCAAATGAGGTGGATTATGTATCTGGTGGGGCTATACCCGAACTAGTTTTGTTATTTTCGATTAGTTTAGGTATTGGAATATTTTTGTCATTGGCGGTATTAAGAATTGTACGCGGGGTAAATTTTTCTTATCTTTTTATAATTGGGTATGTATTTGTTATTATACTGTCATTTTTTACACCGCCTAATTTTGTAGCTATTGCCTTTGATGCTGGAGGAGTTACAACTGGTCCAGTTACAGTTCCGATAATCTTATCTTTGGGATTGGGAATTAGTTCAGTTTTGGGAGGAAAATCTGCGCTTTCAGATGGATTTGGACTTATTGGTCTTTCTTCAATAGGCCCTGTTATTAGCATTATGATAATGGGAGTATTATACTCATGATAGATTTTTTCTATAATCTCAGAATAAATATATTCGAAGTTATTTTAGTATTGTTCCCGTTGTCATTTTTATTTTTGATAATTCAAAAATTCTTACTTAAAATGCCAAAGGAATACACTAATAATCTACTTAAAGGTATTTTTCTAACGTTTATTGGATTAGTACTTTTTTTTCAAGGGATAGATATTAGTTTCCTTCCTGCAGGCACAATTATCGGTGAATATTTTGGTAATTTTAAACCAAACTGGATTTTAATACCCTTAGGTTTCTTGATGGGATTCCTAGTTACATATGCAGATCCAGGTGTAATAATAATTTGTAATCAAATTGAAAAAGCTTCGAATGGGTTCCTGAATAGAAAGATTGTTAAATATATACTATCTTTTAGTGTGGCCTTTTTTGTATCTCTTGCAATGGCCAAACTAGTTTATGGATTAACACTAATTGCAATAATTATTGTGGGCTATGCAATTGTAATTATTTTAACATTATTTTCAGATAAGGAATATATTGCTATAGCTTTTGATTCTGGAGGGGTAGTCACAGGCCCAATGGCAGTGACCTTTTTAATGGCTATGTCATTAGGGGCTGCCTCATCAATGGAAGGAAGAGATCCTCTCCTTGATGGATTCGGTCTTGTTTCACTTATAGCTTTAGCACCAATAATTACATTAATGATATTTGGGTTAATTATTAATTATAAAGGAGGTTCTAAAAATGAGCAAGGAGACTAAAGGGTGTGACCTTATAGTGACTATAGTAAAAAAAGGATTTTCTGAACAGATAATCCAAGCTTCAATCAAAGCTGGAGCTAAAGGCGGCACAGTTGTTTTTGGGAGAGGTACTGGAATTCATGAGCAAAAGAAAATATTAGGAATTCCAATTGAACCAGAAAAAGAAATAGTTTTAACTGTAGTAAGTAAAAAACAGACAGATACAATTTTAAAAGCAATCACAGAAGCCGGTGAATTGGATAAACCAGGGATGGGGATTGGATTTGTTATCTCTTTAGACAGAGTAACTGGAATGTGCCATCTATTGTCCGATGGAACTATGTTGTGTAAGTATTGAATTATCTAGACAATCCTAGCTGATTATATGGGGTTTGAATTACCTGAGATAATAAAGATCTCAAAACAAATGGAAGATAAACTAATTTATAAAAAAATATTAGATATAATCCTAACTGAAAACTCTAAATCAATATTAAAACAGGGCATGTCAAATCTTGACAAAAGAAAGAACGAAATAATTGATACTAGAATAACTAGCGTATACCCAAAAGGTAAATGGATATTTCTTGAATTTGAAAATAAGAATTTTTTAATGCTTGGAGAGATTATCGGAAGATTCTCATACTTAATAAATGGAGATTCTTTACCACCAAAGTATCATTTCTTATTTAAAATAGATGATGATTCTAATTTGATTTTTCAGTCATCTCTTTATGCTTTCTTGCTAGTTGCAGATACAGAAGAAAAAAAATTACATAGGTATGCTGGGAATATAGGCCCATCACCAAATGAAACCGAATTTACACATGAATATTTTTTAGATTTGCTTTCACAAAATAAAAAAAACCAATAAAAGCTGTATTGAATCTTCAGGTTCAAATATCCGGCCTTGGAAATGTATATATTAACGATATATTATTTGAAGCAAAAATACACCCAAAAACAAAAGTCTTAGATTTTACCAATAATGAAATAACTAAACTATACGATTCAATAGTTAAAGTTGTAAAAACTTCAATTGAACTCGGTGGAAGTACAGATGAATACGACCTTTTTGGGAACATTGGCAGTTATAAAAGATTAGTTGATAAAAACACTACTTATTGTAAAAGATGCAAATCTAAAATCAATAAAGAAAATATATTGGGATCTTCTTCTTATTATTGCCCTAATTGCCAGAAACTTATTTAATATTCTGCGTTACTATTAATCCCCAAAATACTTAGTAACATTTGCAGTATTCCCCTACTTTTAGTATAAGAACTATCGGTATCTTCAGGTATTTTATTAAAAGAAGGTGTGCTTATAGGATTATTCTCTTTGTAAGAAATATATTTATCTACATCAAATTCTTTTTTCTCTCCGTGATTAAATAAAAACACACTATCTCTAGAAGTTGATACTAAAGTTGTACTATCAAGAGATATAGCCAAAGAATTGATTGAATATAGGTAGTTTTTATCATTATACGTTTGGTAGCTCCAGACATCTTTTCCGTTATTGGATAGTACGTATATTGAGTCCATTGAACCGACTGCAATTTTACTTCCATCTGGATTAATTGATACTGAATAGATCCCTTTATCTTCAAGAGCCTTCCATAGCTCTTGACCATTATTAGAAATGATGTAAACTCCACCTTCTCTTGAACCCGCTACTATATACTTTCCGTCAGGATTAATCTTTACATTTATAACGCCATCATTTCTTTTAGATTTGTTTATTATTTCTCCTGAATTTGAAATGATATATATCCAACCATTTTTAGTTCCTGCAGAAATAAATGCGCCATCGAAACTTATATCGACTGAATTTATTTCACCTAAAGTATTTGTAGTCCAAATCAGTTCTCCCTTTTCCGATAAAAGATAGACATTTTGGTCATTTGATCCTAGGGCTATATACTCTCCATTTGGGGTAATAGCAACAGTTGTTATTGGCAGTTTAGTTTCATATAGCCATATTAGATTTCCTTTATTTGATAAAAAGTAAGCTTTCCCATCATCAGATCCAGCTATTATTCTTGTCCCATCAAATGATGCCGCAACAGATTCTACAGTATTTCCAGTAGGAAAAGACCATAGCAGGTCCCCTTTATTTGAAAAGAAATATACGCTCTTGTCTCTAGAACCACCAACTATATAAGAACCATCAGGTGTTAAATCAACAGACAAAGCCCTATCGTTAGAGGGATATTTCCATAAAAGATTTCCGTCTTTAGATAAAAAGTAGAAGTTGTTATCTAACGATCCACATGCAATGTAACTGCCATCTGAGGATATATCGACAGAATATACTATTTTTTCTGTTCTGTATGTCCAATCAGCTTGATTAGCCAATAAAAAAGGTATTTGAACTAAGCTAATAAGGAGAATAAAAAGCATTAAGGCTATGGACTTCTTCATAAAATCTAGATTAGTAATCGGTTTTTAAAAGTGATGGTTATTATTGCGAATTATTCAAAAAGATATCGTTCTTAATTGTATAAGATATCGGTGATTACTTATTTATTTTGATTTTAGGATTATTAGATTATTCTTACCGTATTTCTGTTTATCTATCGCTCCATTTTTTTCCATTTCAGAAATAATTTGGCTTACTTTGGACTTTGATAAACCTGATTGTGAAACTACATCGTTTTGAAAACATTTGCCCCCCGATGATTTTAGAATATTTTTAATCTTATCTACATCAGACATTAATATTGGAAGATTTTTCTTTTTTTTATTTGTAATAAGATATATGGTTAGGATTATTATTGAGAGTAAAACTATAAATCCAAAGATAATTATAATTGATGAATTAAATATTGAACTCTTTTTCAAGAATATATTGGGCTCATTTTCCATAAAGATTTTTGGGCCATACCAAAATAATGATCTGTCTCTTTTCTCAGTGGGTTCAGGATTGATACTATAGATTGTATAGTCTTCTGGGTATTCTATTAAAAGAACTTCTCCTTCCTTAATGTAACTTCCTTTGTTAAAGGCATCGCCTATTATTATGCTGTTTTGGTCTTTTAGTCCAAAGTTTTTCCATAAAAACTTGAATCTTACCAAACCATATTTTTTATTTATAGAATCCACTACTTGATAATCTAAAGAAATATTACCAATATTCATCTCTCTGCCCGATGAATGGGCAACAGTATTTATTATCTCCTGCAAAGAATCTTTTTTTCCTTGAATTATAATATCCCTGTCCTCTTCTAAAACAGAAACGTAGTCATTGAAAAAATTAACATCCTCTTGTGTTTTTAGTTCAAATCTTGTTTCAAGCGTCCACAATGCATTTCCATCGTCGTAAATCTTTATGTAAATACTATTAGCTTCTTCGCACGATGCTCTAGCCATTAAAGAAAAAAATACAATAAAAAAAAGAATCAAAATTGGCAGATTAAGTCTTTTCACATATAATGATTTGATTGGATATTATTAAATGTAACTGTTAACTGTTTTCTAGACTATTAAAGAATCAACATTGATAAGTAATTTATCTTTATTAATCGAATTAACCGAAAAATATCTATATTAGAAACTATTTTACTTTATAGGTGTGCTGTTGATTCAAAATGAAAGAATAAAATATCTTAACAATAAAGTTGAAAGACAGGGGGATTATGTACTATATTGGATGCAATCCTCTCATCGCACTCAATACAATCATGCATTGGAATATTCAATTTTAAAAGCAAACTCACTTAAGAAGCCACTTGTTGTATTCTTTGGATTAACGGATAAATTTCCTAATGCTAATATAAGGGACTATTCTTTCATGCTTGAAGGGCTATATGAAGTCCAAAAATCATTAGAGAAGATTGGTATTAAATTTGTCATCCAAAGATCTTTGCCCAATATAGGGGCAGTAGAAACTTCTAGAGACGCCTCACTTGTAATAGTTGATAAAGGATACCTAAGAGTTGAAAGAGATTGGAGGGAGTATGTTTCTAAAAATATAGATTCCCCTCTAATAGAAGTTGAAACAAATACTGTTCTTCCGGTGGCTACAGTATCCAATAAAGAAGAATATGCCGCAGCAACTATTAGGCCAAAAATAAAAAAAATAATCAATCAATATCTTGCATTAATAGAAAGAAACAAACCTAGGATAAATTCGACCTCAATCGAAATAGACTCTTTAAATTTAGAAGATATTAAAGATATTATTAATTCTCTTAAAATAGAAAAGAATGTAAAATTATCAAATGATTTAATTGGTGGAACATCTGAGGCCAATAGTCATCTTGAATTATTTATAAAGAAAAAACTTGATAGGTATGAAGAATTACGAAATAATCCAAACCTTGATTATCACTCAAAAATGAGTCCCTACTTACATTTTGGTCAAATTTCTCCTATATTCATAGCCTTGAAAATTCTGGAATCAGAAAGTCCAGGGGTGGAGCCATACCTAGAAGAATTGATCGTAAGAAGAGAACTTTCTATGAACTACGTTTACTATAACCAACAATATGATTCGATTCAAGGATTACCTGATTGGTGTAAAAAAACTTTAATACTTCATGAGAATGATCTTAGGGAATATATCTATTCTAAGAAAGATTTTGAAAAGGCAAATACACATGATCCATACTGGAATGCAGCTCAAAATGAAATGATTTATACGGGAAAAATGCAGGGGTATATGAGGATGTATTGGGGTAAGAAAGTAATTGAGTGGACAAAATCTCCTAAAGAAGCTTATGAGATCCTAGTTTATTTAAACGACGAGTATGAGCTAGATGGTCGAGACGCAAATGGCTACACTGGAGTAGCTTGGTGTTTTGGAAAGCATGATCGCCCTTGGTCTGAAAGGAATATCTTTGGAAATATTAGATATATGAATGATAAAGGTCTAAAAAGAAAATTTGATGCAGATGCCTATGCGAAAAAGATAAATGATTATATGTCAAATAGTTAATCATGACTGAAAAAGAAATCATTGGTAAAATATTCCCCAATATAGTCGCTTATTCTCTAGCCAAAACTGAGATAAGATTGCCTGAAGTTGCTAAAGGCAAAGTAGCTTTAATTACAATAGCTTTTGTAAGGGAGGCACAAGAAATGATTGATTCTTGGTCAATTCCATTTGAAAATAGATTTGGGAAAGATAGTAATTATGTATATTATGAAGTTCCTATGCTTGATAGATTATGGAAATTATTTCGTGGTGCAATCGATGGGGGAATGAGAGGCGGAATACCAACTGAGAAACATGAAAATGTAATTACATACTATGGAAATTATAAAGAATATGTTTCTTATCTTTCAATAAATAATTTAAAAAAAGGGCACGTATTCCTCTTAGATAAACAGGGTATAATAAGATTTAGTGGAATTGGATTTGCGTCAGAAGAAGAGATATCAGAAATGTTGGGTCTAGCAGAAAAATTATAAACTGAAGTGATTATTTGACTGAATTTCTAAAACCAAGAATTGTTGTAAGCAAGTGCATTGAATTTGATAATTGTAGATATAATGGGCAGATGATATCTAGCGATTTTGTAAACCAGCTAAAATCGTTTGTTGAATTTATTCCAGTTTGTCCTGAATTTGAAATTGGACTTGGAATTCCTAGAGATCCTATCAGGATTATTTCATATAACGGTGCCCTTAAACTATTCCAACCTAGTACTGAAAAGGATATCACTTCAAATATGACAGAATTCTCAAATTCTTTTTTGGAAAATTTATCAGAAGTCGAAGGATTCATTCTAAAATCAAAATCGCCTTCTTGTGGGATTAAAGATGTAAAGATTTATACAGTTAAAGGCCAACAACCTACAGAGTCCAAAGGGTCAGGTTTTTTTGGAAAAGCAGTCTTGAAAAAATACCCTAATCTTGTCATAGAAGATGAATATAGGTTGACCAATTCTAGGATAAAACAGCATTTTCTAAAAAAATATACACATTAAGGAGATTCAATGAAATTAAAAAAACAAAATCTATAAGACAATTGATTGAATTTCAGACTAATAATAAATTATTATTTGGAGCCTATAACCAAAAAGAGGCTAAAGAACTTGGGAGAGCAGTAGCCAATTTAGAAAATTTATCTATTGAAAAAGTTCTTCTGAATTACGAACCTCATCTCTCCAATCTTCTCTCAAAACCCCCTAAATGCCCCCCAAATATTAATGTTTTATTGCATGGATTTGGATACATATCCCATAACCTAAATAAAAAAGAAAAGGATTTCTTTTTTGAGGCAATAGATAAATATCGTAAAGGACAAGTTTCTTTGAGTGTTCCAACAAATATTTTAAAATCTTGGGTATTAAGATTCGATGAAAAATATCTTGAAAATCAAAGTTTCTTCGAGCCATATCCCCCAGAATTATTATCTATAGAAGACATAAATGTATGTGAAGTTAGAAATTACTGGGAATAAGCTATCCACGTTTAAATGCTTTAATCTCTTCAACATCAATTAGTTTCCAAACAGCGTTTCTTTTTTCGTTAATTAGAGATTCAAATGATTCATTAGGAGAATGTCCCAATGCAATCATTATATTATTTGATAATTTTCTCTCTTTTATCATTTTTACAAAATCATTTCTTACTCTATTCTCTTCTTTTTCGTCATTTACTATAACGATCTTCCCAAATAGTGACATGAAACTAAAATCAGAGAAATCTTTTTCATAATTTTCTATCTCTACAATTACATGGGGGTAATCTTTAAGAAGATTGATTTTCTTTCCGTAATTTGTAGATAAAAAGTACATGTGATTTCCATCAAATATGTACAAAAGAGGTGCAATATAAGGATACTTATCCCCTCTGAAAGCAATTCTACAGAGATACTGTTCAGAAATAAGTTTATCATACTCTTCTTTTTCCATTTTAGGTATTTTAACAATTTTCATTTAACTCAAATAAATATTTACAAATATACTTTAAATCTTTTCACTAAGATATAACATAATCTAATTATTCTAATTATTTTTACATTAAATAAGAAAACTTTATAACTGGATTGATTATTTCAAGTTTTATTAATTATAGAAGATGTTCACAAATGGTAACTAGAGAAACTTATGAAGACCAAGAGCCAAAAAAACATACAGAAGGTATTAAGGCATTACTAGGTGATCCGAAAAAAGCAATATTGAAACTATCCACGCCAATGATTATTGCAATGCTAGTCCAGACACTTTACAATTTTGCAGATGCTCTTTGGGTTTCATTTTTAGGCCCGGATGCTTTATCGGCTGTAGGATTCTTCTTTCCATTCTTTTTCATGATAATGTCTATCGGTAGTGGGATAGGGATGGGGGGAAGTTCAGCTATATCTAGGTATATTGGCTCACACAAAAAAGAAGAGGCAGACAACGTTGCAGGACATACAATAGTATTAATGTTTATTCTTGGGATTATTTTTACTATACCTTTCGTTCTTTTATCTAGAAACATATTTGAAGCAATGGGTGCAGGTAGCGTCCTCAAAGACGCTACAATATACGCCCAGATTATGTTCGCCGGAACTTTGCTTATCTTTTTTGTAAACGTTGCTAATTCCATTCTTAGAGGAGAAGGAGATGCAAAAAGGTCAATGTATGCAATGTCTTTTGGGTCAATTCTTAATATAATACTTGATCCGATATTTATTTATCCTCTTAAGATGGGCGTAGCAGGTGCTGCCTGGGCATCTGTATTATCCATGGGAGTATCTGCACTAATTCTATTCTATTGGTTGTTTGTAAAAAAGAATAGTTATGTAACAATTGACCTTTCTAATTTCAAATACAATAAATTGATACTATTTGATATACTTAGAGTAGGTGTACCGTTCTCATTATCTCAGCTTCTTATGTCCTTTTCTACTTTGGGATTA